>JADMIO011575542.1_pt1 | contig 97680 bp, 85 predicted proteins | sample 8958161 | NCBI WGS metagenome assembly JADMIO01 (sample SAMN16585339, study PRJNA669376) | soil metagenome | isolation source: Crop rotation soil | place: USA: Cullars Rotation, Alabama | collected 2011
TGATCGGGCAAACTATTTCCCACTATAAGATCGTTGAGCGACTCGGCGGTGGCGGAATGGGCGTTGTTTATCGCGCGGAGGATACCAAACTCGGGCGCGGAGTTGCCCTCAAATTCCTTCCGAAAGAATTTGCAAACGATCCACAGGCTTTGGAAAGATTTCAACGTGAGGCACGCGCCGCTTCTTCGTTGAATCATCCGAATATTTGCACGATCTACGATATCGATTCCGGTACCCTTTCCACTGATTCTGAAACGAATACTACAGAAGTGATCCATTTCATTGCCATGGAGTTGATGGAAGGACAGACGTTAAAACATTACATCGATGGAAAATTCGTTCATCCTGAAATCATGTTGGATCTTGCAATTCAGATTGCCGATGCTCTGGATGCGGCGCATTCAAAAGGCATTGTTCATCGCGATATCAAGCCTCCGAATATCTTCGTTACGCAGCGGACGCAGGCAAAAATTCTTGATTTTGGACTGGCAAAACTTTTACAACAACCCAGAGCGGTTGTTGGTGAAGCCTCTGCGCTTCAAACGATGGATCGCAGTCCGGACGCATCCCTCACAAATGCTGGTACAGCATTGGGGACGGTTGCCTATATGTCACCCGAACAAGCGCGAGGTCAAGAAGTAGATGCCCGCACAGATATTTTCTCTTTTGGAGCGGTTCTGTTTGAAATGGCAACGGGACGCCAGGCATTTTCTGGTACGACGAACGCCGTCATCTTTGAAGCATTACTCAACAAGACTCCTTCTTCAAGCTCGCGTTTGAATCCGGAAATCCCTGTTGAAATGGATCGAATCATCAATAAAGCAATGGAGAAGGACCGGGATTTACGTTACCAAAGCGCGGCAGAGATGCGTGCTGATCTCAAACGTTTAAAGCGAGAGGTCGATTCCGGAAGATCTAGCCAACAGATCGTTACTTCGACAGCATCTTCTGATCAGGCAAACAGAGGGAAAACGGTTGCAATTTTTGCTGCAGTAGTCCTGTTTGCGATTGCACTTGCTATATTTTATTTTCAGAAGAATTCGCAATCGGGCAGCTCCGTCATCCATTCGATCGCCGTACTGCCTTTTAGCAATGCCCAGCCGGATCCAAAAGACGAATATCTGAGCGACGGGATCACGGAAAGCGTGATTAATAATCTATCGCGGATTCCATCTCTGCAAGTGATGGCGCGAGGTACGGTGTTTGCGTATAAAGGAAAGCAGGTGGATCCGCGACAGGTCGGACGCGATTTGAAAGTGGATGCTGTTGTAACCGGTAGCATCCTGCAGCAAGGTGAAACATTGCAGATACAGGCTGATCTGGTTAATGTCCAAAATGGTGTCCAGTTGTGGGGCGATCAATATAATCGCAAGATTTCTGATCTGTTGACCGTGCAATCCGATATTTCAAAAGAAATTGCGGAACAACTGAGATTAAAGCTTACAAATGAACAAAAAGAGAAAATCGTAAAACATGATACAGAAAACAATGAAGCATTTCAGCTCTACCTAAAAGGCCGGTACTACTGGAATAAACGAACTGGAGATTCGCTGAAGAAGAGCGTTGAATTTTATAATCAGGCAATCGAAAAAGACCCCGGTTATGCAAACGCTTATGTAGGATTGGCGGAAGCCTATGCTCTTTTTCCAGGTTATGACGTTGAAAACGGGAAAAATGCTTATCCCAAGGTGGAGGCATATGCAAAGAAAGCCCTGAGTTTGAATGACTCGCTAGCTTCAGCTCATGTCGGATTAGGTCTTGTCTTGATGTACCAGTATCAACTTGAAGAATCTGAAAAGCAATTTAAGCGTGCCATTGAAATCGATCCAAACTATCCTACAGCCCATCACTGGTATGGAAATAACTTTCTGCTGTCGTTGGGTCGTTATGATGAATCGCTTGCGGAGATGCGTAAAGCGGAAAAACTCGATCCGTTGTCACTCATTATTGGTTCGGATCTAGCTCAGGTCTTATATTGGGCGGGCCGCTATGACGAAGCAATCGATCAGTTAAAGCGCGTAGTTGATCTGGATCCGAGTTTTCTGGTCGCGCATCTATACCTTGTAGACGTTTATTGCTTGAAAGGAAACTTTTCTGCGGCAATGGCTGAAGCCGAAACTGCAAGACGATTGAATGACACTCCGTGGACGCATCAGGCGATCGGCAAAGTTTACGGAATGCAAGGACGAAAGGCGGATGCAGAAAAAGTTATCGAAGAGTTGAAGAATCTATCCAAAGATCGCTTCGTTTCACCTAGTTATCTTTATGAATTGTATGCGTTGATCGGTGATAAGGATCAGGCTTTTCACTGGATCCAAACGGCCTATGATGAGGACGCGATCTGGGACCTGAAATCCAGCCCCTTTCTTCGTTCACTTCGAAACGATCCACGCTACGAGCAATGGCTCCGAAAAATAGGAAGATAAAAAAAACCGCCAAGGCGCGGGCCCTGGCGGTTTCGAATATTGCGATTTAGTAATCGCCGTAATCTTCCATGCCGTGTCCGGCGTGACCGCCCGCATCCTTCTTCTTTTTCTCCGGAGCTTCTGCAATGGCAGCTTCTGTTGTGATCAACAATCCTGCAATTGAAGCAGCATTTTGCAATGCCACGCGGGAAACTTTTGTCGGATCGATGACGCCTGCTTTTAACAGATCTTCATAGGTTTCAGTATCAGCATTGAAGCCGAAATTCTTTTCACCCTGGCGCACATCATTCACAACAACCGAGGCTTCCCAACCTGCATTGGCTGCGATCATCCGAAGCGGTTCTTCCAACGCGCGGCTGATGATGTTCACACCAATTTGTTGATCGTGATCGAGTTTTAAGTTTTCTAAAGCCTTTTCGCAACGGATATATGCTACGCCGCCGCCGGGAACAATTCCTTCTTCCACCGCGGCTTTCGTTGCATGCATTGCGTCTTCAATTCTGGCTTTCTTCTCTTTCATTTCGGTCTCGGTTGCTGCGCCAACCTTAATCACCGCAACACCACCGGTAAGTTTTGCCAGACGTTCCTGCAGTTTTTCTCGATCATAATCGGACTTTGTATCTTCAATCTGTCGGCGGATTGTGGAGATCCGGCCCTGAATGTCCTTCTTGCCGCCAAGCCCTTCAACGATTGTCGTGTTCTCCTTATCAATAACAACACGCTTCGCCTGTCCAAGGTCCTTCAGCCCAAGATTTTCCAATTTAATGCCGATATCTTCGGAAATCATGCGCCCGCCGGTAAGAATTGCGATGTCTTCCAACATGGCTTTACGGCGATCTCCATAACCTGGCGCCTTTACGGCTGCTGCTTTGATTGTTCCGCGAAGTTTGTTCACAACAATCGTGGCCAGCGCTTCGCCTTCAAGTTCTTCACAGATGATTAAAAACGGACGTCCCGCTTGTGCGACTTTTTGCAAAACAGGCAATAAATCGTGAATTGCCGAAATTTTCTTTTCGTAAATCAGGATGAACGGATCTTCGAGAACAACTTCCATGCGATCCGGATCGGTGATGAAGTAAGGAGAAAGATAACCACGATCGAACCGCATTCCTTCAACGAGATCGAGCCGTGTATCCTGTGCTTTGCCTTCTTCTACGGTGATGACGCCATCTTTTCCGACTTTGTCCATCGCCTGCGCAATCAACTTCCCGACTTCGCGATCATTGTTTGCAGAAATCGTTCCGACGTCTTCAATGTCCTTGCTTCCGGCAATCGGTGTCGAGAGTTTTTTCAATTCTTCCGTAACCACTTCGACAGCACGGTCGATTCCTTTTTTCACAAGCATCGGACTTGCGCCAGCTGCGATGTTCTTCGTTCCTTCACGGACAATGGCTTGCGCCAGAACAGTTGCCGTTGTCGTTCCATCACCAGCGATATCGCTCGTTTTGGAAGCAACTTCTTTGACCATGATCGCGCCCATGTTTTCAAACCTTTCTTTAAATTCAAGTTCCTTCGCAACGGTCACACCGTCTTTCGTGATCGTTGGAGAGCCAAACGATTTATTGATGACTACGTTGCGTCCTTTCGGGCCGAGCGTGACCTTCACCGCGTCGGCTAGTTTGTTGACGCCGCGCAAAAGTTGATTTCGCGCGTCTTCTTCATATTTAATTAATTTACCTGCCATATAGATCCTCCACCAAAAGTTAGTCGATGATTGCTAAAATTTCGTCTTCAGACAGGATCAGAAACTCCTGATCTTCCATCTTTATTTCGTTGCCGCCCCATTTTGAAAAGAGAATAAGATTTCCGGGTTGGACGCTGATGGGCCGACGCTTTCCGCCTTCCATTAGCTTTCCTTTTCCAACGGCAATCACTTTTCCTTTTTGCGGTTTTTCTTTTGCGGTATCCGGAATTATGATTCCGCCCCGCATTTCTTCCGTTTCTTCCATTCGCTGAACCACAACTTTGTCGTGCAAAGGTTGAATCAACATAATCGAAACCTCCTGACTAGTAACTGTTTATTAATTAATGACTTAAAGGCAGCAATTAGCAGCCGAATGCGATGAGTGCTAACGCATGATTATACAAAATCCCGGGCCAAAATCAACATCTTGTAACCGGAAGCGCGTGTTTAGAACTGGCCAAATTCTTCTTTCAGTCTTTCGATCCTTTTTTCCGTCGGTGGATGGGTACTGAATAGTTCAGCAAGCGCCTGTCCGGTAAACGGTTTCATGATGAACAAATGCGCGGTCGCAGGATTTGCGATCATGGGGCGGTGCTGAGATGCTATTTGCAGTTTCTGGAGTGCGCCAGCCAGGCCCGCGCCATGTCCCACAAGGCGAGCTCCGGATTCATCCGCCGCGTATTCGCGCGAACGCGAAATGGCGAGCTGGATCAACATTGCAGCAATCGGAGCCACAATCAACATTAACAAAAGACCGATAGGATTTCCGCCGCGCCGCTCATCGCGGGTACCATATCCGCCAAACCACATCCCGAATTGCGCAATGCGAGCCAGCATCATAATTGCTCCCGCAAGAGTTGCTGCAACGGATGAAATCAAAATGTCACGATTCGTGACATGTGAAAGTTCATGCGCCAGCACGCCTTTTAACTCATCACGATTGAGCAAACGCAGGATTCCTTCTGTAACGGCCACTGCAGCGTGTTGCGGATTGCGTCCGGTTGCAAAAGCATTTGGCGCTTCCGTTGGAATGATATACAGACGCGGCATCGGAATGTTTGCCCGCGACGTAAGTTCCTCCAGAATCACATAAAGGTCCGGAGCTTCGTTGCGTTCAACCGGTTTTGCGCGATACATCGCCAGAACGATTTTGTCGGAAAACCAGTACGACACAAAATTCATGATTGCCGCAATCACGAATGCGTAAACCATTCCTTGCTGGCCACCAAAATAATGTCCGATTCCCAAAACGAGCGCAGTCATTCCGCCCAATAATGCAGCTGTTTTTAATCCATTCATTTTCTTAACTCCTCAACTGCGAGGACGCCGGAGAACGCTATTCTGTCTTGAGCCGGATCGTAATCGCCGGTCACCATTTCTCCTTCACGAATTGAGCCGCCAAGTAACTCCACTGCGAGTGGATTTTGAATGTACTGCTGGATGGCGCGCTTCAACGGACGCGCTCCGTAAACGGGATCATATCCGACACGAGCCAGAAATTCTTTCGCGCGATCCGTCAGCGTCAATGACAGATGTTTTTGCGCCAGTACTTTCTGCAGCACCTTCAGCTGAATGTCAATGATTCTCGCAATATCTTCCTGTTTCAACGCGTGGAAAATCACAATATCGTCTACACGGTTCAAAAATTCCGGACGAAAATGCTGTCTTACTATTTCCATAACCTCATCACGCATCCGCTGCTCATCACGAATTTCCGCAATCATATGGCTGCCGAGATTCGACGTCATGATGATAATCGTATTTCTGAAATCAACGGTGCGGCCTTTGCCATCGGTCATCCGGCCATCATCGAGAACCTGCAATAAAACGTTGAATACGTCCGGATGAGCCTTTTCAATTTCATCGAACAAGATGACAGAATATGGCCGTCTTCGAATGGCTTCCGTCAAATACCCGCCTTCCTCGTAACCGACGTATCCCGGAGGCGCACCGATCAAACGCGCGACCGCATGTTTTTCCATATATTCGGACATATCAATGCGCACCATCGCGCGCTCATCATCAAATAACGATGCTGCAAGCGCCCTGGCCAGTTCGGTTTTTCCAACGCCGGTAGGTCCAAGAAAAATGAATGAACCGATCGGACGATTTGTGTCCTGCAATCCGGCCCTGGAACGACGAACAGCATTGGCAACTTTTTCCAGCGCTTCTTCCTGAGAGATCACGCGCTCGCGTAAGTTTTCTTCCAAATGAATCAGCTTCTGGATCTCGCTTTCCATCATTCGCGAAACCGGAATCCCGGTCCAGTGTGATACGATTTGCGCAATGTCGTCTTCATCCACTTCTTCTTTCAACATTTTTTGATTGGATTGCAATTCTTCCAACGCCTTATTTGCGTGTTCGAGCTCCTTATTTAATTGAACCTGGGTTCCGTAACGCAGCTCAGCAACGCGGTTTAATTCGCCGCGCCGCTCGGCCGACTGTTCCTCAATTTTTGCTTGCTCAATTTTCTCTTTGAGTTGGCGAATGTTTCCGATCAATTCCTTTTCACGCTGCCAGTGTGCTTTCATGCTCCTGCTTTCTTCCTGAAGATCTGCAAGCTCCTGTTCGATTTTCTCAAGCCTTTGATGCGAAGCGGCATCCTCTTCTTTGGTCAGCGCCTGTTTTTCAATTTGCAGCTGCAGTACCCGTCGTTCTACTTCATCGATTTCGCGGGGAAGACTATCAATTTCCATTCGCAGTTGTGATGCAGCTTCGTCCATCAAATCGATCGCCTTATCCGGCAAAAATCGATCGGTGATGTATCGATGTGAAAGTGTTGCCGCAGCAATGATTGCAGTATCTTTGATTCTAACGCCGTGATGAATTTCATAGCGTTCTTTCAGACCACGGAGGATTGCGATCGTATCTTCGACGGTCGGTTCCTTTACATAAACTTGTTGAAACCGTCGTTCCAATGCGGCGTCTTTTTCGATGTACTTCTGGTATTCGTTTAATGTGGTTGCCCCGATGCAACGCAATTCACCGCGCGCAAGCGCAGGCTTCAACATGTTCGACGCGTCAATTGCTCCTTCTGCAGCTCCCGCGCCTACGAGCGTGTGGAGTTCATCAATAAAAAGAATGATCTGTCCCGTTTTTTCCGTAATTGCTTTCAAGAGAGCTTTGAGGCGATCTTCAAACTCGCCACGATACTTTGTACCGGCAACGAGCGCGCCCATATCCAGCGCAAGCAGTCTTCTGTCTTTTAAGCTTTCGGGCACATCACGATTGATGATTCGTTGTGCAAGGCCTTCTACAATTGCGGTTTTACCAACACCTGGTTCGCCGATCAGAACAGGATTGTTTTTTGTTCTCCTGCTAAGAACCTGCATCACCCGGCGAATTTCTTCATCCCGACCGATCACCGGATCAAGTTTTCCCTGCTTAGCGAGGGCCGTCAAATCTTTACAATATTTTTCGAGGACCTGGAATTTTTCTTCAGGGCTCTGATCTGTAATTCTTTGATTGCCACGAACTTCCGCGAGAGCTTTCAATAACGCATCATGGGTGATGCCCAGTGAAGTTAAAATTTTCTGCGCCTCCAGATTTTTCTGGACAGTCATCGCTAGCAATAAGTGTTCGGTGCTTACAAATTCGTCTTTGAACTGTTCGGCTTCTTTGGATGCCTGATCCAGCACAGATTTCAGGCGGGATGAAACATAGGAGCCACCTTGAGCTCCGGAGACTTGAGGCAGTTTCTCCATCCTTTCTCGGATACGATCTTGCAGAGTCGAAAGATTGATTCCCAGTTTCCTCAATAGTGGCGGAACAACACCATCTTCCTGCGAGATCAATGTCACCAACAGGTGCTCGGGTTCGAGTTCCTGATTTCCTTGCTGTTCAGCCAGAGATTGGGCAGATTGCAATGCCTCTTGGGCCTTAATTGTGAATTTCTCGAGTCTCATGGAATAATTCCTACCTTATATATATTAGACAAAATTAATATAAGAACGGGCCCAGCACCTGTCAATGACTTTGTTAAGGAAATATGATAATGTTCCACTCATATTATTGAACGCTCCGAGCACTGACATTTGGTTCCGTAGGGGCTATAATGAATTAGCGGGGTAGACAGGAGGATGAAGCATAATGTCAAGACGAACTCATACCGAAGATGAGTGGTTTGCCAGGCACGAACGGGATTTGATCGAGGATCTTCGAAGAGAAAGGCTTCGCCGAGATCAACGTTTGTCCGAGGCAATGCAGCAGAAGGAAGCCGCAGATCGCAAGGCGCTTCACTGGATGCACTGTCCCAACTGTGGTTCTCATCTGAAGCAGGAGGAAATTGGCAGAATCAACGTACATCGCTGTCAGCTATGTGGTGGACTTTTTTTTAACCGGGAAAAGCTTGAGAACGTTGTTCTCGCCACGGAAGAGGAACGGAAGAACACGCTAGCGGGAGTGCTTCATCTGATGTTTCCGCAATGGAAGACTCATCATTCCGAAACGGATGAAAAACTGATAGCCGAATTTCAGCGCGATCATGAAGCCCGCCAAAAAACGATTGCGGAAAAGCTTGCGAATGACGACGAAGCAAGAAAAGCGCGGGAATTTCACCACATGCACTGTCCCAATTGCGGCTCAAAAATGAAGGCTGTTCAAATGCACCATAACCTGGTATTTGATGAATGCACTTTGTGTGGCGGAGTTTTTTTCCATTACGGAGAGTTCAAAGTCATTCAAAGGCTTTCGGACGAAGAACGCAAAGCCATTCGGATTCAGTTTTTGAAGATGGGTGTTTCCTGATCCTTTTAAAGTATTAGAATGCGGGAAATCAACAATCCTCGCTGGCTCGCGGTTCTCGTGATTACCGCCATAGCGTTGTTCCTATGCTGGAAAATGCTGGAGCCTTTCCTCAGCGTTCTGCTCTGGGCCACGGTCCTCGTCATCATCTTTTATCCACTCTACGACCGGCTTGCAGCACGAACAAAGCGTCGATCGATCAGCGCCATTCTTGCGATTGTTTTAATCATGGTTGCAGTCATCATGCCGATAGTTTTAATTTCATTTGCGGTTGCAAACGAATTGAGCCAACTGGTGAACACTCTTCAAGCGGGCGGCGAAAGGTTGATGGCGAATGCAGCGCAAAATGAAAAAATCCACAGAGTTCTCGTTAATTTGCAACAGTACATCAACATTGAAAACCTGAAAGACCCGATCAGCAAAATCAGCCAAACCGCATTGAAAGGAACGATCAATGTAGTTGGAGGTGTTGTTGGCGCGATTGTGAAAATATTTTTTATTTTGTTTGCAATGTACTATCTGTTTCGCGATGGGGAGAAAATTGCCCGCAAACTTCCCGATCAAATACCACTGGAACGCGAGCGGGCTGTCCGCATCCTGACGCATACAAGGGAAATCATCAGCGCAAGCGTCTACGGTGTTTTGGTGATTGCAATTATTCAAGGTGTCTTAGGCGGATTAATGTTCTGGTTTCTTGGAATTCCTTCGTCCCTTGTTTGGGGAGTGTTGATGACACTTCTTTCTACCATTCCAATGGCCGGCGCTTTTGTAGTTTGGGTGCCTGCAGCCATCATTCTCGCGATCAGCGGCCATTGGGGACAGGCAATCATTTTGACTTTATGGGGCTCAGTCGTGATCGGCTCAATTGATAATTTTGTTCGACCCAAACTGGTTGGACAGAAAGCGAAAATGCATGAACTGGTCATCTTTTTCTCAGTTCTGGGCGGACTCTCGGTGTTCGGAGTTCTCGGAATTTTGCTCGGCCCCGTGGTCGTGGCGATCACCCTTGCACTCCTGGAAGTTCTTGGAGAAAGCTCCGAATCCATTACTCCTGCTTGACGTACTCGTTTGCGAATGTTCTAATGCCATTTTGGCTCGTATTGGAGGTAAGGAATGCTCACCCGAAAAATCCGCTTCCTGTTAATTTTTTTGACAACATTGACTGCGGCAGCGATCGTGCAGGCGCAGGAAAGCCGGACCGATGAACATGTAAAGCAACAACAAGAAAAAGCCAAAGCTCTCCATACTTATGTCCCAAACAAGGCAGAAGCATGGGTAGTAAAAATTCAAAAATGGGGCCTTTTATCCGGCATGGGAACAAAAGGACTCTATCCCTACTTCGGAAGCGCTTATTCCGGAGGCGGATTTGCATTGGGCGCCGGATGGCGTCATGGCGTAGGAGATACTGGACTGTTTGATGTTCATGGCGCGTATTCGATTCGCGGTTATCAGTTATATGACACCTCAATGCGTTTGCCCGAATTGGGTCAAGGCAGGGTAAAAACGATTGTTCATGCAAAATATCAAAACGCCGATGAGGTTTCATTTTTTGGAATTGGCAATGATTCGCTGACTTCGAATGAAACAGCTTTCACTTTTATTCCAAGACACGTTGGAGTAACGGAAACACTGTTTGTCACACCCGATTTTCATGTTGGTGGAGACATTCAGTATTTAGCGATTGATACCAAAGAAGGGCAATCAGGAGTCGTGCCTTCGATTGAAACAATTTTTACGCCCCAAACGGCTCCCGGTCTTGGGACCGATCCCCGTTACACCGTGGGAAATTTTTTTGCAGAATATGATTGGCGCCAATCTCCGGGATACACGGCAAGAGGTGGTTTTTATCGCGTAGATTGGAGCGTTTATCACCAACACAATGTTGACCTTCAGGATTTTCATCGATGGGATGTGGAACTCGTTCAACACGTTCCAATCTTGAGAGGTAATCAAATTCTCGCGTTTCGCGGTCTAGCTTCGTTTACGGATTTGCAGGATCCGGTTGCTGGCTTTATTCCTCATTTCTTATTGCCAAAACTCGGCGGCGGATCCGAGTTGCGTGGCTTTACGGACTACCGTTTTCAGGATCGTTATCGCATGCTAATGACGGCTGAGTACAGATGGGCTTCTTCAAAATTCCTGGACATGGTTGTTTTTTATGAAACGGGCAAGGTCGCTTCCACCGCCCATGATCTCGATTTCACAGATCTTCATAACTCATGGGGATTTGGCGCTCGATTCCACACTCCCGCATTTACTGCTTTTAGAGTTGAATTCGCCCATAGCGTGGAATCAAATCGCATCATCTTGAGCGGCGGCGCCGCGTTTTAGGAGGGATATATGAAAAGCAAAATTGCAATTTTGTTTCTATCTGCTGGTTTGATCGCTTCGCCGCTATGGTCTGCGCAGAAATTTTATAACGACGATCCGATCACGAAAGAAGTGGACTCTCAAAATGCGGCAAACGTGCAGGAATGGGATATCGATCTGGTCTACGATCTAGCCGAAAATCTTTTCAGCAAACCGGGCGACAAAACTCCTAATGTTCGCGCACAGAATGTCAACACAATTGACGAAGTCCCCGATTCGAGCTGGTATACGAATCGCAGCGGATTAACTCCGCAACTCGTCAGCCAGGGACCCGATACGACCAACGGTCCTGCAGAGGGACCGTGGACCGTGATTGCCGGTAAAAATGATGGTGTTACGCCAGGTTTTACGATCAAAGATTCCGCGGGAAAGAGATGGTTTATTAAACCCGATCCTCCCGGTTATCCTGCCATGTCGACAGGAACCGAAGTCGCCGTCACCAAATTGTTCTGGGCGCTTGGGTACTACGAACCAGAAACTCACATCGCAACATTGAAGGCAAGCAATCTCGTGATTGATGACAAAGCAACGGTGAAAGCTCCTTCCGGTAAGCGTCGCAAAATGAAATTGCGCGATGTGAGCAACATGCTTCGGCGTGCGGAGAGAAATGATGATGGCACTTATCGCGTGATCGCGAGCCTTGCTCTTCCAGGTAAGCCGCTTGGCGGTTTCCGTTTTTATGGAACTCGTCCCGATGATCCAAACGATGTCATTCCACATGAACATCGTCGTGAGCTTCGCGGTTACTTTGTTTTTGCTGCTTGGTTGAATCACGTAGACTGCAAGGCGATCAACTCACTGGATATTCTGGTAGCCGACGATGGCAAATCCCTGGTTCGCCACAACCTCCTCGATTTCAGCTCCGCGCTTGGCAGCGGAAGTATTTATGCGCACGAATATTGGGAAGGGTATGAGCAAATCATGGAAAAGCCTTCTCATATTGGGAAAGACATGATTTCCGCTGGTTTCCTGGTTGAACCTTACCGGACTGATCCGTTTTTCCAATCGCGCGCCATCGGACGTTTGCCGGCAAATAATAAGGAATGGAATCCAGATACGTGGCTGCCTCGCGCTACAAACGCAGCTTTTGTGCGAGCTCGTCCCGATGATAAATTCTGGGCCGCGCGAAAACTTCAGGGCATCTCGAATGAAATGATCCGCGCTGCGGTCAAGACGGGACAATTCAATGATCAGGCATCAGAAGATTTCCTTGTTCAATTTCTGGAAGAGCGCAGAGATTCGATCGTTCGAACCTATCTAAACGGTGTCAATCCTGTTGTTGATCCGGCTCTGGATACTTCCGGTGTTTTGACATTCCACAACGCGGCAGTGGATGCAAGAGTTGCAAACGCTCCTCAATCGTACGAAGTGCATTGGTACCGGTTTGACAATGCGACGAACCAATCCACGAGTCTTGGAGGAAATTCCGGAAACGGAACATCGATTCAGGCCCCATCTGCTTTGCCAGCGGATGATGGCGCGTTCGTTCGGGTGGAAATCAGCGCTAAGGCCGGAGACCATCCGTCCTGGGGTACTCCTGTTCAGGCGTATTTCAAACGCGGGGCAGACGGTTGGAAGTTGATCGGTTTTGAGCGGCTTCAATAGCGCCTCTTTTCACAGGCGAACTCGATGAAGCTAAGACTGCTTTTGATCTGGTGCTGCATTTTTTTGACGTCAGCCGTTTTTGGTCAGGACTCGCGTTCGGCTGAAATTGAACGCGCAAAGGCAGACAAGGCGAAAGAACTCAAGCCATACGTTCCCAACAGGGTTGAACAATTTGTAACGCGCCTGGATCGTCCGCGCAATGGCTTTTTCCCCGTAGTGGGCAGCGCTTATAGCGGCGGAGGTTTTGCTCTCGGCGCCGGTTTTCAGAGACTCATCGGCGATCACAATTACGCGGAGATCCACGGTTTATACTCGATTGAAAATTACAAACAACTTAGCGCGAGTGCCGCTGTTTTGCAGAGTTCTCTAGGACTCTACCGGACGGAGCTCATGGCGAAATATGTGGATGCAGGTCACGTTTCCTTTTATGGCGTCGGAAACGACACATCGGAGGATGATCGGACTACTTACGGATACAGTCCCGTTGAGTTCAAAGTTACGGAAGCACTAAATCCTGTCCGGTATGTTTACGGCGGCGCATCCCTGGAATATATGAAGGTGAACACCGGCCCAACCGATCGCCACAATCCACCACCGATCGAAACGATATTCAATCCACAAACTGCTCCCGGTTTGGGAACAGATCCTGAATACACAATCACCGGTCTGTATGCTGCGTTCGATTGGAGGCAAAGTCCTGGTTACACGAGAACCGGCGGTTTTTACCGGATGGATTTCTATCACTACAATGGAATGAATGATGACGCGTCTACGGATTTTCAGCGATATGACTTTACGGTTGCGCAGTACATCCCGGTTTTTCGTGGAAATCAGGTGATTGCGCTGCGCGCGCTTGCGTCCGTTACCGATGTGAATGGAGATGAAGAGATTCCATTCTTTATGCTCCCTAAATTGGGTGGTGGTGAGGAATTGCGTGGATTCAGGAGTCAACGTTTCCGCGACCGGGACCGCCTGTTGATGACGGCAGAATACAGGTGGACGCCATCAAAATTTCTGGATATGGCGATCTTTTACGAAGCTGGAAAGGTGGCAAGTCGCACTCCGGATCTCGATTTTAATGATCTTCATACGTGCTGGGGCTTCGGTGCGCGTTTTCACGCCCCCGCATCTACTGTCCTTCGAATTGAATTCGCCCATAGTAATGAAACCAACCGGATCATATTCGGAACCGGCTTAAATTTCTAATTTGTAATGTTGGCTACTGCTTCCTTAGAAAATCACTTCACGTTAGAATTTGTTAACCTAGAGGAAACAATTTGTTTATGAAATCAACCGTACTTTTTATCGTTCTGCTATCTTTGACCTGTTTCGTTTACGCTGATGACCAGCAAACAACACAACAACCAACTACGGAACAAGGAACGCAACCTCCGACGCAGGTGAGTACACCGAAGGGACCATCGGATATTGTTGTCCGGCCAACAACGATGAATAAATTTGTACCGAACCTGAAAAGCAATTTTATTCATATGTTCTCGAAGCAGAACTATGCGCCTTTCATGTTTACTGCTCTTGCCACAGGCATTTCGAGCGTTGCCGATGATGACGTTCATGACTATTTCAAAAACCACCATCCCGGACAGGGCATCGAAAAAGTTTTTGGAACGATTGGTAAGCCATACGTACTGGCTCCGACGATCGCAACCATGTTGTTCATCGGCCAGCACAAGGGGAGCGGAAGATTTCACGATTTTACTTATACGCTTGCCCAGGCTTACACATTGAATTATGCAATCGTAACTTCGATGAAATACGCGGTGCGCCGTGAACGGCCGGATCAAAGCAACAACCAATCGTTCCCATCAGGGCACGCGGCCGACGGGTTTATGATCGCCTCCGTGATCCATCATTTTTACGGGCCGAAAGGCGGTCTCTTCGGGTACACGTTCGGAGTGCTGATGGCCAGCTCACGGTTGAAAATTGACAAGCACTGGATTAGTGATGTGGTTGCCGGAGCTTCCATCGGTTACCTTGTGGGCACTTCTACCTGCCACAACATGGGTTTTCACTTGAAAGGTGAAGAAATCGCGATGCTTCCACTGATTCAGCCTTCCCGCGAGCGTTATGGAGTGAATCTCTACGCAAGGTTCTAGGTCTCTTAATTACTTATGAATTACTACTAATGTATTAGTAGTGATTCCGGCAGTCTTTCCTCTTGCAATCGCATCCATTTTTTCTGCTATAATGACAATCGGATTGTTCACTGATCCAACATATGTTGCGAATTCGTGAGGTTAGTGAGAAAGACCTAACAGATTTGCTGAAGATTCTGGAAGCAACCGGAGTCTTTCAAGATTATGAAATCGCAGTAGCAGATGAGGTTCTTCGCGGTTCGCTCAATCCCACCTCCGGTTACTATTCCAGATGTTGTGTCACGGATGATGGTCGTGCGATTGGATATGTTTGCTGGGGACCGACTCCCTGCACGTCTGGCACATTTGATTTATATTGGATAGCCGTGCATCCCGAATATCATGGTAAGGGAGCCGGAAAGCTTCTTTTGAATTATGCAGAAGAAGGGATTCGCAGAGAAAAGGCTCGATTGATGATTATTGAAACTTCTTCCGTAAACGATTATTCCGCGACGCGCGAATTTTATTTGCGCAACGGATATCAGCAGTTTGCAATCATACCGGACTTTTATCGTCAGGGGGATCATAAGATCATTTATGGGAAGAACTTTGTATCGTAGACCGATCGCGATTGTTTACAACGATCCGTATCTGGAAGATGGAATCAAGAAGAGCGGAGATTCTGCGGTCCTCGATAGTCTCGATGCCTTTATTTGCGCGCTTCGGGAACTCAAAAGACCGTATAAAATTCTGCGAATCGAACAACGGAACGCCGCAGAGATCATCAATGAGTTGATTGAGCATCGATATGAGATGGCGATCAACCTTTGTGAAGACATCAGCGGTGATAACCTGCGGGAACCGAACATTCCTGCGTTGCTGGAACTGCTCGGTATCGAATACACAGGATCGGGTCCGCTGGCGCTTGGTTTAACCTGTTATAAGGACCGTTCCAAGCATTTATTAAAGGGAGCCGGACTGAAAACGCCGGCTTTCTTTGTGACTGATCATGAAATGGAAAAAGTTCCCATGGATTTTCCGCTGATCGTAAAACCCCAGCACGAAGACGCAAGCATCGGTATCCATCATGATTCGGTTGCGCACGATCTGGACCATCTCAATCGCAAGATTGGATATATTCGTGAAATTTTGAAACAACCATCCATCGTTGAGCAATACATCGATGGTCGTGAATTCAACGTAGGGGTGATTGGCAATCCTGGGGAAGTCCTTCCGATTGCTGAAATTGATTTTGCCGGCTTGCCGGAAGGACATGCTAAGATTTGCTCGTATGAAGCGAAATGGAATTCCGGTTCGGTATTTGACATTGGTACGAAACCCTTTTTTCCTGAGCTTTCGCCGAAATTGCGGCAATCAATCACTTCAGCAGCCCTCGCGGCATATGAACTCTTTCAGTGTCGCGACTACGCCCGTGTCGATATGCGCGTTGATTCTAAGGGTGTCCCTTACATTCTGGAAGTCAATTGTAATCCTGACGTTTGTCCGGGCGCGGGGTTCTTCCGCGCTTTTTCACTCAACGGCAGGACGTATGCGGATTTTGTTGCAATGCTGATTTCGTTCATGGAGGAGCGGATCCACAGCCGGGAACCGGAACCGGTACGCGCTATTCCGAATTTATGAGAGTCGGCCTTACCTACAATCTCGGTACCGACTATCAGCCCAAAGAAGAAGATCCACCGGATGCCGCAGCTGAATTTGATACTCCCGCTACCATAGAAGGACTTGCGCAGGCAATCACCGCCAGCGGGCACGAACCGGTGCTCATCGGCGACGGCATCAAACTCTTTCATTTTTTGAGCGATCAGCGGGTAGAAATCGTTTTCAACATAGCGGAAGGCTATAATGGCCGCGCCCGCGAAGCCCAAATTCCCTGCATTCTGGAAATGATGCAGATTCCATACGTGGGATCGGATCCTGTGACGCTTGGATTGGCGCTCGACAAAGTTCTTACCAAGCAAATCATGAAAGCCGAGCGGATTCCTACTGCAAGATTTCTCAAAGTTTCGAGAGTCGAGGATCTGAACCAAATTCCTTTGCGATACCCTCTTTTTGCAAAACCGAACCATGAAGGGACCGGCAAAGGGATCGATTCTGAATCGAAGATTAAAACGTATCCGAAACTGAAATCACGCGTGAAATATTTAGTGAAAACCTATCGTGAGCCGGTGCTGGTGGAAGAGTATCTCGAAGGCGATGAATTTACCGTTGGAATTGTTGGAACACCGCCGCACGTAATCGGAACGATGCAAATCGTTTTTGATACGGCAAAAGTCGAAGATTTTTATTCTTATCACGTGAAAGAGGAATACGAACAGTTTGTTCACTACGTTTGTCCGCCAAAAATCGAACCCGACCGGCTCGAACAAATTGAAGAAATCGCGCTGCGTGCTTATAAAGTTTTGGAGTGTCGCGATTTTGGCCGTGTTGATATTCGTTGCGATGCTGATGGAAATCCATTTTTTCTGGAAATCAATCCTCTCGCGGGCTTGAATCCCCAGCATAGCGACCTTTGCATCATTGCCCGGCACAACGGAATTAGTTATCAGCAATTGATTAACAAGATTCTTTATTCAGCCATGCAGCGTTACCATCTGGTATAGTGCGGAGCGCCGGATTGCAGCCGGCAATCAATATGTCACGCAAACTAACCATGAAAGATCTCCCGCGCGATGAGCGTCCGCGGGAAAAATTAATTCTTAGCGGCGAGCACAACATCAGTGATGCTGAACTTCTTGCGATCGTACTGGGTTCCGGAACCAGGAGGGAATCGGCCGTTCAAATGGCGCAACGGATCCTGAAAGAAGCGGGCAACCTCAAAATGCTCGGCGCCATGTCTGTGAATGAATTAATGCAGCAATTTCATGGTGTGGGACCCGCTCGCGCGGCGCAACTGAAGGCTGCGCTTGAATTATCCCGTCGCTATTCGAAAGAATTAGGCGAGACGAAGCCGCGTTTCTCAAACAGCAAAACCGTCTATTTGCACTTTCACGAATCGTTCCTCGGAAAACAACAGGAAGAATTGTGGATCGCCGTGCTGGATATGAAAAACCATCTGATCTACAAGCAGGCAATTTCGAGAGGAACTTTAAATGGGAGTCCCGTTCATCCGCGTGAAGTTTTTGCTGTTGCAATTCGGAATTCAGGCGCCGGAATCATTTTGCTCCACAATCATCCATCGGGAGATCCCGCTCCGAGCCCTGAAGATCGTAAAGTAACGTTACAAATGTTGGAAGCAGGAAAACTGCTAGGCATCCCTCTGCTGGATCACATCATCATCGGAACCGGAGCCTATTTCAGTTTCAAAGATCAGGGACTGATTTAATACGCTCTATCTTTGTAACCGAGCTCTTTTCCGATCGAATCAACGTAATCCTTGCGGATACTTTGCCAGGATGGGTACAACTGCGGATAAGCGTTTTGCGTAATGAGAGAATCCAACTGCACCGCATAATAACGAATGTGATTAAAATCGTTTCTAGCTTCCAGGGAATTGCAGCTTTTGCGCTGACAGTTGTTTTCGAATAGCTCTACATTATCGGCAAATGCTTTCCAGGGTGCGCCGAGTGAAGATGGCGCAGTATTATCGATTTCGTCAACTTTCTTCGCGAATTCTGTTGCCTTTTGTGCGAGTGCCAGGTCTTCTCCGGTCAGCACATTTCCTTCCTTATAACCCTTTGCGCACGCCATCAAGAGCAAGAGGCTCAGCAATAGTATTGTGATTCGCATGCAAACATCTCCTTACACTGTCACGACGCTGTCATCAATCATATAGACATGGTTGCAAGGGAGCAAGAAATCAGAGGTCCGGATTATTTTCCCGGAGTTTCGCCCCAGAGAACTTTGTGCAATTGAATTTGAAAACGAACCGGAAGATTGTCTTTCAGAATCCACTCCGCAAGAAGCTCCGGTTGCATTTTTTGATAGACGGGTGAGAAGAGAACGGTATTGCGTTTATGAAGCTGGAAATCATTGAGTACTTTCACCGACCAATCATAATCGCTTCGACTGTTGATGACGAATTTCACCTCATCTTGCGATGTGAGATTGTCAAGATTGCTCCAGTTCATTTCTTGCATCATTCCGCTTTCCGGACACTTGATGTCCATGATTTTTATAACATCCCGTGGAAGGACGGAGATATCGAGCGCTCCTCCGGTTTCGATCAGGACTGTATATTTCCTGGCAAGCAGTTCCTGCGCAAGCTCCGGGACATCGTTTTGCAAAAGCGGTTCACCGCCTGTGATTTCAACCAGCTTGCACTGATGAGGCTGAATCGTTTCAATAATTTCGGCAACAGTCATCTGCTTTCCACCCGTGAATGCGTATTCGGTATCGCACCACACGCAGCGCAGATTGCATCCAGTCGTTCGGATGAATGAGCAGGGAAGCCCGGCATAGGTAGACTCACCCTGTATTGATTTAAATATCTCGGTTATGAGCATAAAAAAGTGTAAAAAGGGAGATAAGGGAGATGAAGAAGATGATGGAGATTATAAAATCAAACTTCAATTCTCCTGAAATCTGCCCTCTCTAACGCAAAATTTACTAAGATTGCTGTTCGAAGTTGAGTTGCTCTTAGATAGGATCGAACCTGAGCATAATGTGCTTTTGACACATACTCAACCGTCTTTAATTCAACAATGATCTTTTTTTCCACTAACAAATCCAATCGATGCACACCAACTTCTGTATCTCCGTACAAGATTGTTACCTCTTTTTCTGTTTCTACCGACAATTGAGCAAGTTGTAACTCGATCAATAGGGATTTTCTATAAATACTCTCCAAAAACCCCGGGCCCAGCTTTTGATGCACTTTGATAATGCATCGAATAATGTCTTCCGTTAATTCATCCTTGTCATATTCCACCGATTTCCTTCCTTCCCTACATCGGCTTTTTTGCTAATCTCCATATCTCTTCATATCTCCCTTATCCCCTATGTCTTACACATTAGTGAAACCCAATGTACTTCGTGCGGCGTTCATCGAAGGCTTGCTGTAGTTGATCTAGGTTATGCAGCACAGGCATGTCCGGCAAGTTGCGCAGAAAGGCTTTGCCATACATTTTCGTCAGGATGCGATGGTCCAGGACCGCAAGCACTCCATAATCCACGCTTGTACGGATTAATCTGCCGAGGCCCTGTTTCAGCATCATGACCGCGGCCGGCAATTGATAGTCCATGAAAGGATCTTTTTTCTGTTTTCGGAGATATTGAATTTTTGCTTCCATTAAAGGATCGCTGGGGACCGCGAAGGGTAACTTATCCACGATTACTGAAACGAGCGCATCCCCTTGAATATCAATGCCCTGCCAGAAGCTCATGGTGGCAAGCAAAACAGATCCGCGATTTTTCAAAAAACTTTTGATGAGTGCCTGCTTGGAGCGGCTTCCCTGAACAAGCAATGGATAATCCAACTGCCTTAAATAGCGTTCATAGATGCGCATGTTTTGAAAAGATGTGCTCAATACAAATGCCCCGCCTTCCGTCACCTTTACCAATTTGCAAATCTCGGCACCGGCAGCTTCCGCAAAATTCGGAGCAGTAGGTTCCGGCAGGTGTTTGGGAATATATAAACAGGATTGCGCGGGGTAATCGAAATTGTACGGGAATTTATGATCGAGCGACTGATCGATTCCTAATTCTTCTTTCACCTTCCTGGAATTGTTATCTATAAACAGAGTTGCAGAGGTGAGAACGGCGGCCTGCAGATTAGGCCACAAAGATTTTTTCAGAGCGGCTGAAACATCCAATGGAGATGCTTGAAGGTTCCATTCACGCGTATCATTGCGCTCGGCCCAGTAAACATAAGCTTCATCGGAGCCTTGAAGAAGAAAGGCGAGCGAAGATTGGGTTGCCGAAAGGCGGCGATAGATTTGCGGCATGTCTTCGCTTTTATCTACGAAATTCAAAAGCGCTTGAAGCAGTCTCGCAAAGCGTTCATTCAAGACCATTCCCAGGTCCTGAGTGATTTCCGAAATTGCACGCTCATCATAACGAAGCTTTTGCGGCAAGGTTGTAAATCGGTCAAACAATTTCGAAATGCTGTCCCCAACTTTATGCGCCCAATTTTGTGCTTCGTCAACGTCAAGTTTTTCACGGACTCGAAGGATTTGCATTTCGCGGGACAAATCGGAAAACAGCTCGCGGAATCCGCGTTCGGAAAATCCCAAACTCAGATTGTGTGTTGCGATTTCGGCGAGTTGATGTGCTTCATCAAAGATCACGATGTCATATGGTGGAAAAATTGAGTAGCTGTTCATGATTTGAAGCGAAAGATCAGCAAAAAAGAGGTGATGATTGACGATCAAAATCTGTGCATCTTCGGCCCGCTGCTTCAGCTTGGTAATAAAGCATGGATTGAAGAAACGGCACTTCGCTCCAAGACAGGCATCCGCGGAGATCGTTAGTATTTTCCAGAGCGGAGAATCATCGGCAACTGGCGATTCTGCGATATCGCCGGTGTCGGTTTCTGCGACCCAGCTTTGAATCTCTTCAAAATCGCTCACACTTTCTTTGTCCGGCAAGACCGGTTCAATCTGCGCACGTTCATGTTTCAACAAGCAGAGATAATTCATCCGCCCTTTCATCAATACGTGGCTGAATTCCAGCCCCAGCTTTTTTTGCAGCAGCGGAATGTCTTTGTGATAGAGCTGCTCTTGCAATGCTTTCGTGCCTGTCGAAATCATGACGCGTTTTCCGCTTTCAAGGGCAGGAATGAGGTAGGCGAGGGTTTTACCGGTTCCGGTTTGCGCTTCGAGCAGTCCGATCTTCCCCTGGGAAAGAACATCGCGGATCGCCTGCGCATATTCAATCTGCGATGGCCGGTACTCAAAGTACGGCAATTTCTTTGACAAGGGGCCACTTGGGCCGAAAATAAATTCTGGTGCTAATTTCATAGAAAAACTAACGCAAAGACGCAAAGGCGCAAGGTTTCAAAATTCATTGCGTCCTGGCGCCTTTGCGTCTTGAGCTTCCGTGCGTTTATTTTAATCTGTTGGCGTAGAGTGGGAAATCGGAGCAGAGTGTTTTTACTTCCCGGCGAACATCGGATTTGATTGTTTCATTATCCTTGTTCTTTAAAGCCGCTGCAATCAGCGATCCGACCTTCTTCATTTGTTCAATGCCCATTCCGCGGGTTGTCAGCGCTGGCGTACCGATTCGGATTCCGCTGGAAACCATAGGACTTTTCGTATCAAACGGAATTGTGTTCTTATTCACCGTAATTTCAACTTCCCCGAGAACTTTTTCGCCTTCTTTGCCGGTGAGGTTGACCGCTGTGAGATCCAACAAGAACAGATGATTATCTGTTCCGCCTGTAACAATCCTTAGCCCTTCACCTGCTAGTGTTTCTGCGAGTACTTTTGCGTTCGAAATGATGTTTCGCTGATATTCTTTGAACGATGATTGCAGTGCCTCCAAAAATGAAACTGCTTTCGCGGCAATTACGTGAACGAGAGGTCCACCCTGACCGCCAGGAAAGAGTACTTTATCTACGTTCTTTGCATGCTGTTCTTTGCAAAGGATCATTCCCCCGCGAGGTCCGCGCAGGGTTTTGTGCGTGGTTGTGGTCACGATATCTGCGTGCGGAACGGGAGATGGATGCAGATCTGCTGCAACCAGGCCCGCAATGTGAGCTATATCAGCCATCAAGATAGCGCCGACTTCATCAGCAATTTTTTTAAAGCGATCGAATTCAATGACGCGGGAATACGCGCTTGCTCCTGTCATGATCACTTTCGGATGATGTTCGCGAGCGACCTTTGCAACTTGATCAAAATCGATACGCTCGGTATCCCTGGTAACACCATAACTCACGACTTTGAAATACAATCCGGAAAAATTTAAAGGATGACCGTGTGACAGGTGTCCGCCTTGCGTTAACTCCATGCCCATCAAGGTATCACCCGGTTTCATCACCGCCATATAAGCGGCAATATTGGCTTGAGTTCCGGAATGAGGCTGCACATTGGCATGATCCGCTTTAAAAATTTGCTTTGCGCGGTCGATGGCAAGCTGTTCAACAACATCCACAAACTGACAACCACCGTAATAACGTTTGCCCGGATAACCTTCGGCATATTTATTCGTAAATATAGAACCCAAGGCTTCCAGAACGGCTTCGCTGACGAAGTTTTCGGATGCGATCAGCTCCAATCCATCGGCTTGTCTGTGTGTTTCATTTTGGATTGCTTCGGCAATTTGTGGATCTTCTTTCCATAGAGATGATGACATTAGCTGTTTCCTTCCAGTTCTTTAATTTTTTCGAGTCGTTTTTGATGACGACCACCTTCATATTGCGTTTCCAACCACGTCTGCACCATTGCGGCAACATCGTGGGGCGTCAGATGGATTCGGCCCCCGAGTACAAGAACATTTGCATCATTGTGTTGTCTGCTCAGCCGCGCGGTGAATTCATCGTGGCACAGAGCGGCGCGAACTCCTTTGAATTTGTTCGCCGTGATCGACATTCCGATGCCCGTTCCACAACATAGTATTCCGCGATTGCCTTTTTGAACTTCCCTGGCTACTTTCGCCGCGAAATCCGGATAATCGACTGATTCTGAATTGTTTGTCCCGAGATCTTCAAAATCTATGTTCATCGATTGGAGAATGATTTTAATTCGTTCTTTGAGTTCGTATCCGCCATGATCACTGGCGATCGCAATCTTCATGTTTACGGCGCTTTGGCGTTTGCCAAAATCGTTTTCATCATACAATACTATGGAAGGACGGAACAATGTTAACGAAGCTGCAAGATCAACTGAAAGATTCAATGAAAAACAAAGACGAGGTTCGCACGTCGGTGTTGCGGATGCTGATTTCCGATTTCAAGTACGCGCAGATCGAAAAGAAGAGTTCGCTCGACGAAACGGAATCCGTACAGGTTGTTAAGCGAGCAATCAAAAAACGGAAAGAATCGATTGAGATGTATGAAAAAGGGGGACGCGCAGATCTCGCAGCAAAAGAAAGCGCCGAACTAAAAATTCTGCAGGAATTTGTTCCGGCGGAGATGGATGAAGAAACAATCCGCCAAAAAGTGGTTGAAGTAATCACCGAACTCGGCGCCACAGAGAAGAAGGATATGGGCCGGGTCATGAAAGAAGTGCTGGCCCGGTATAAAGGACAAATTGACGGAAAAGTGGCGCAGAAAATTGTAAGCGAAAAACTCGGAAGTTAGTTAGATCCCGATTACTTGTAGCTTGATTTCCCGTTCTCTGGGCCCATCCAATTCGGCAAAAATGATGCTCTGCCATTCGCCAAGAGCCGGTTCACCATCTTGAACCATTACCGTCTGTGAATGACCGAGCAAAATCGCTCTTAAATGCGATCCCGCGTTGTGTCTTTCACAATCGGAATATTCGGGAGAATTGTGCTTCCAATCCTTTTCGTCACGAACCCAGTCGTGAAGGATTGTCTTAATGTCGTCGAGAAGGGCGGCCTGGACCTCATTGACAAAAAGCGCTGTCGTTGTGTGCAGGGACGTGATCAGCAAAAATCCGTCGCGGATCGACGTAGATTTCACAAAATCTTTAACTTTTTGAGTGATGTTATAAAGTTCCACTTTCTTGTCAGTTAAAAGCTTCAACGTATGCGCTTTCACTGATAAACCAGATGTAGTTGTCAACATAGCTTCTTTTACCTTATACGAGGGGTTTCAAAAAAAGGTTGATTGATAATTCTATTCAGAAGTAAGAGGGTAGTCAACCGGTGGACGGTTCCCTGGCATTCTGATAAAATCGGCAACCACAGAGCTCTTATGTCTCTGTGGTGAGAATAATTAGGAGGACTTTCGATGGGTGAAGCATTAGGCATGATTGAGACAAAGGGGCTTGTGGCAATGATTGAAGCCGCAGACGCAATGGTGAAGGCGGCAAAGGTCACCCTCATCGGATGGGAAAAAATTGGGGCAGGTTATGTGACTGCGCTCGTACGTGGTGATGTTGCAGCTGTGAAAGCCGCAACAGATGCGGGCGCCGCTGCGGCTCGTCGCGTGGGCGAACTGGTCTCCGTACATGTCATTCCAAGGCCACATCCCAGCCTGGAAGATACGCTTCCCATCGGCAAAGCAGGGAAGTAATCCTTGGTTATTGGCAAGATTATCGGGACGGTTGTCTGTACTCGTAAGGATGATCGCCTGATTCCATTCAAGCTCCTCATCGTTCAGCCCATTGATCAGGATGATAAAGCGTACGGAAATTATCTCGTTGCCGTGGACACTGTCGATGCCGGCGCCCGCGAACGAGTGCTGGTCGTCAGTGGGAGCTCCGCCAGAATGACAACGGTCACGAAAGATTGTCCGGTCGACGCGGCGATTGTTGGCGTAGTCGATAGCATTGATTATTTATGAAACTCGGAAAAGTTATTGGTTGTGTCGTTTGCACCCGTAAAGAACCAGCGTTAGATGGCAAAAAACTCCTTGTTGTTCAACCAATCTCCGCAACATCCAAGCCAATTGGTAAACCGTTAATCGCCGTGGATTCTATCGGCGCTGGCGCCGGCGAGGTAGTAATCTTCGTGCGCGGTAAAGAATCTTCATTCCCGCTGCTGCCAAGCGTAGTTCCAACCGACGCTGCCATCACCGGAATCGTCGATTATTTTCACATTGAAGAATGACTATAGGAAGAGTTGTCGGAACCGTAGTTTCTACGCAAAAGGATCCAAAATACGAAGGCGCAAAGCTTCTGCTGGTCCAACCTTTAAATCTGAAGGATGAACCGGTGGGTGATCCCGTTCTTGCAATTGATGCGGTAGGTGCGGGCGTCGGCGAAAAAGTACTCTTTGTTCAAGAAGGGCGAGCCGCGAATGAAGCCCTTAATAAGAAACAAGGACCGCTTGATTCAGCCATCGTGGGGATTGTAGATCTCGTAGACGTTTTTACGGAATGATCACCGCTTCCGAGTGGATTTTTCCTGTTGCAACTTCGCCGCTCCGGCGACACGCAATCGTGATTGAGGATGGACGAATCCAGGAAATCCGGCCCGCTAGGGCGTCCGATCCTTTCATTGCAAATTCCTGCATCCTGCCCGGTCTGATTAACACACATACTCACCTGGCCTACACAAGTCTGAGAAATCTCTTTGATGATTTGCCGTTTTTCTCCTGGATCCGAAAACTAACAGAAACCAAATATCAAAGGATGAACGAAGAAGACTTCGCAAAGTCCACACAACTTGGAATCGAAGAAAATTTAAGAGCTGGAATCACTACGGTAGCAGATCTTTCTGATAGTGAGAGTTCTTTAAGGGTGCTCTCGCAAAGTCCGTTAAGGGGAATTTTTTACTGGGAAGTTTTTGGTGTCGAAAAAGAACAAGCCGATAAAACGTGGAAGACCTTACCGGAAATTTTTCGACGGTTGCAACAATATCGGACGGAACGATTACAGATTGGGATTTCACCACATGCATGCTATACCGTGCGCCCGGAGCTTTACACCAGGATTGCTGATTGGTCGGTCCGCGAAAGGATTCCGGTCAGTTTTCATATTGCGGAAAGCAAGGAAGAGGAACTCTTCATCTCAGCGCGAAAAGGTCCCATTGCTGAGTTCTTAAAGGACCGCGCTGCGGACTGGCAGATCACTGAAAGTTCTTCGATTCAACATGTTGCTAAAACAGGAATATTTAACGCAAAACCGATTGTGGCACACGCGGTTCAAGCTTCCTCAGAAGATCTACGAATTTTGGCGGAAGCTGATGTTGCGGTTTCTCATTGTCCGAAATCGAATGCAAAATTCGGACATGGCATCGCGCCGCTCTCCGCGATGATCAGCCGTGGAATTCGCGTGGGACTTGGAACGGATAGCGCTGCGAGTAACAACCGCTTTGATCTGTTCGAGGAGGCTCGATTTGGATTTTTGCTTCAACGCACCGCAGGAAACTCAGTCATTTCAGAACAGAAAATGCTCGAGTTAATGACGATTGATGGCGCGCGCTCTCTGCAGCTGGAGCACTCGATCGGCTCCATCGAATCAGGCAAACTTGCTGACTTGACTGTGGTGGAAATCCCCAACAGATATGAGCAAGGCCAACACGTACTCCACCATCTGATTCATAATTCCACAGCCTCCGATGTGCTTCAAACAATCATCGATGGGAAGCTGGTTTTCTCTCGTTCTCCAATCTGAAATCTCGAATCTGAATCGCGCGTTTGTCCTTTTTTAGATACGTCTGTAGTCCGATGGATGTCCATTAGAACTCGACTCACGACGATCCTCTTCATGGCAAACTATTTGCATTCACCCGAACCTAAGAAAGGAGTGTGGTATGCGTTACAAAATAATAACTCTCATTGCGGTGTTTATGATGGGGTTATTGATCATTCCGCAGCTCTCTGAGGCGGCTAAAACAGTCGTGCCTTATCCTCCCAATTATCACGGGGGAGGAGGACATAACGGCGGCCACTATAATGGAGGTCACTATAACGGGGGACACTATCATGGCGGCTACTATGGACATTATCACGGCTACTATCCGTACTGGGGCTGGGGCTATCCCTATTATGGTTTTGGATTCTCTTTCGGGTACCCGTATTACTATGGATATCCATATTATTACGGCGGCCCGTATTATGCTCCGTACTATGGCGGTTACTACGGCGGCGGCTATCCGACTGGTGGCGTAAGAACTGAAGTAAAACCACAAAACGCTCAGATCTTCGTGGATGGTGGATACGCAGGGAAGGCGGATGATTATGATGGCTGGTGGCAGCGGCTCGATCTGGAACCCGGTCCACATCGATTGGTTTTCCGGGCGCCGGGATTTCAGCCGTATGTAATTGATATTCGCGTTGTACCAGGTCAGGATGTCCATCTGAAATACGACATGGCTGCTGGAAACGACGTGATCGACCAAAAAGACATGTTGTTGCCGCAGAGCGAGCAAAACAATCGTCCGAATTATGGTCGACGCTATGATCGGCAGTATCCTCAGGATCCACGCGATCAACAGTATCAGCGTCGTCCACCGGACAATCAATATCCGCCGGACAATCAAGGACAATATCAACCGATGCCTGATGACAATCAGCCACAGGATGATAACGACGGTTATTACGGTGATGAAAATCAGAATCGCGACCAGCGACCCCTCGTGTTACATGTTGAGCCGTCGGATGCGACCATTTATGTTGACGGAAATTACTACGGAACTGCGAATGATAATGGCAGGAGCGAAATCAATGTTTTGTTGCCGCCGGGAAATCACAGAATCGAAGTTGTTCGTCCCGGATACGAATCTTTCTCGCAGGACATCATGGTGAGCAAAGACCAGGACAATCACGTCAACGTAATTCTGCGGAAAAAGTAATTCTTCCTCTAATGGGGGCACACACAGTTGTGCCCCTACTCAATTTCCACCAGCTCTCTGCGGTTATACAATGAAGCGTCATGAAAGCGCTCATTGTCGCCGGTGAAGCCTCGGGTGATATCTACGGTGCCGGACTTGCTTCGGCACTCCGTAGCCGTCATCCGGACGTTCAACTTGCCGGAATGGGCGGTGGCCGGATGGAGCACAGCGGCGTGGAGCTGCTGTCCCACTACAGTTCGGTCGCGGTTGTCGGTGTGTTCGAAGTCTTCTCAAAGTTATCCGCCCTGAGACGCGCTTTCAATATCCTCACGCGATGGATCGATGCGAATTCTCCTGATTTTGTTGTCCTGATCGACTTTCCCGACTTCAATTTTCGCGTCGCCCGCTTTCTAAAGAAAAAAGGCATTCCAATCTTCTACTTTATTAGTCCACAAATCTGGGCATGGAGAAAAGAGAGAATTCACTTTTTGAAAGATCATGTCACTCTCATGATTACGATTTTGCCTTTTGAGAAACAGATGTACGATCAGGCCGGCGTCCCTTCGGTTTATGTTGGGCATCCACTCGTTGAAATCGTTCATGAGGAATTGAAAAATGAAAAACCGTTTGCGCCCGCAGCGCATCCTGTTCTTGGTTTAATGGCAGGCAGCCGTGAAACGGAAGTCCGACGGCATCTTCCGGTTCTATTAGAAGCGGCAAAGTATCTTCAGCAAAAAATTGATGTCGAACCAATTTTGATCTGGGCTCCGTCCTTAAACGAAAACGACTATCAAATTCCTCCGAACGTGAAGATTGTTAAAGAAAATCGCTATGCCGCGATGCGAGCAGCGGATTTTCTTTTGATTACTTCCGGAACAAGCACTTTGGAATCTGCGATCGTGGGATCGCCATTTGTGATCGTTTACAAAGTCGGATCTTTGTCATGGCAGCTTGGAAAAATTCTGGTGCAAGTCCCTTATTATGGATTGGTGAATTGGATCGCGCAGAGAAAGGTGGTTCCCGAGTTTATTCAACACCGGATGACGCCTGAATTACTCGCGGCCGAAGCAGAGAAATATTTGTGCGATGAATCTTTGCGGATCACGCTCAAACAAGAACTGGCAAAGATTGTTGAATCACTTGGACCACCTGGAGCGATGGAAAGAGCCGCCGATGCAATCCTGTTAAGTGCCAAGCTCAAAGTACCGGGCACATAGTGCCGGGTTCAAAGTGCCAATCTCAGCACTCGGTACTCTTTTTTAATCAATATCAATTTTGATTGCGTGTTCATTGCCATCGATTCTTCCGTCGATTTCCTGGATGCAGCTCAGGAAGTAAAATGCCGTCGCCTGTTTGAACTGACTCCAATCCTGATGCTCAACACGCTTTCGAAAATCCTGGATGGCTTCCTTTTGGAATTCGACATTCAACTCTAGCGGTTTTTTTTGCGTCTCCGCGATTTTTTGAAACTTCGCCTGACTCAGCAGGAATTCACCTTGTGCGAGCAATAGCGATGCTCCGCTTTTGCAAATAAATTCTTCATTTGGTTTTGCCGGATCGCGCATGCACTCCACCCCGTTCACCTGAAAATTTTCCAGCGGATCCGTGCTGTTTCGATGACTGAGCAATTTTTGCTGAAATATAGCCGGTTCTTCGGAATTAGAAAACCCGAGAATCAACGCAGATACAGGTTTTCCTCCGATTGCTTGCAACAGATAAGTGGCAGACGGTTGATGGACCGCCCCGGCGGCATTTGTCTGAATCCGCAAAACTTCGTTTTTCGGCTTTTCAGCGTCCGGCGGAGTACCTTCTACTGTTGGAGATTCAGAAACAGTCAAGCCGTAGTGGGTGGCTTTGCCCGAAAGAAGCGCGCGAACCCCGGGATTCGCCAGCTGCGCAAACAGGATCGTATCTTCAGGGATTCCTTCTGTCCGGGATTCTGCAAGAAACTTTGGTCCTCCACCTTCGGACCGGTATGCATGCTGCAATCTTTCAAAGCTATTGGAGGCATAAGCAAGATTGTCCTGAACGGAAATGAATACGAAAGGAAAATTGAGAGACTTGGTTTTGACTTTGTAGAAGAGTTTTTGGTCGGTGTCGATCTTTTCTATATTTTTTGCCTGGGAAAGCCCGAGATTCAATAGAAAATCGGCTCCCGGAGCGATCCGCGCGATCGCCAGAAAATCAAACTCGTTACCTTTTCGCGGCATAAGCGAAACAGCAAATTCATCACCAATCACGTTGAAAATTGTTTTTTCCAACATCCCACCCAGCAGTGGATTCGCCTTTTCATTTTCCGACATTCCCGTGTCCAGCCAGTAACCAAAAACACGATAAAAATTCGTATTTTTCACTTGATCTTGCACGCGGCGAAGATCGTAGATGTTTGCGTAAAAGAAAGAATCGGCAGGCATCCGTTTCGTGACCGGGCTATTTTTTTGAAAGTACAGGAAAAGTGCTTTTCGTTTTTGCTGTTTTTCCCACCACTGATAACCCTTGTATCCAAGAAAGCTGAGGCAAATAAGAGAAACAATGATCGCAAGAAGCGGAAGTACGCGAAGCTTTGAGCTCATGTTCTAAGCTTCGAGTTTCTTTCGAAAGTATTCAATCGTTGAATTCAGTCCTTCATCCAGACGAACCGTGGGTGACCAATCCAGATATTTTTTGGCGCGTTCTATGTTCGGTTGTCTAACTTTTGGATCGTCGGCAGGTAGCGGCTTATAAGCAATTTTTGAGCTTGAACCGGTTTTCCTCAGGATCGTTTCAGCCATCTCAAGGATCGTCATCTCATGTGGATTGCCGAGATTAACTGGATCGTTGCATTCCGAAATCATCAACCGGTAGAGCCCTTCTACAAGATCGCTGATGAAACAAAAACTTCGGGTTTGTGTCCCATTGCCAAAGACCGACAGGTCTTCGCCACGCAACGCTTGCCCGATGAATGTTGGAATCGCGCGGCCATCGTTGATGCGCATGCGAGGACCGTACGTATTAAAGATGCGAACGATTTTCGTATCGATTTTGTGGTAATAGTGATAAGCCATCGTCATTGCTTCTGCAAAACGTTTTGCTTCATCGTAAACACCGCGTGGTCCGATTGGATTTACGTTTCCCCAGTACTCTTCGCTCTGCGGATGGACCAGCGGATCGCCATAAACTTCCGATGTCGAAGCAAGTAGAAATGCTGCTTTGTGATCTTTTGCCAGGCCGAGAGCTTTATGTGTACCCAACGATCCGACTTTTAAAGTCTGGATTGGATATTCATGATAATCGATCGGTGACGCAGGGCTCGCGAAATGCAAAATGTATCGCAACGGCTTGTCTACGTAGATGAACTGCGTGACATCATGTTTGATGAAAATAAAATCCTTGTTATAGATGTGGCTGATGTTGGAAATATCTCCGGTTAAGAGATTATCCATGCAAATGACCGCGTAGCCTTTTGCGAGCAAATAATCAGCGAGATGTGAACCGATAAAACCTGCTCCGCCTGTGATGAGAATCCATTCTTTCATGAAGTTCTATTTCGGAATGTCGAGCGTCCGTTCGTTGTTGGAAATCGGCAAATACTTACGGATTTTTTGCTCGACTTCTGTGTTATAGGTATCGCGGTCCTGTCCGATGAGTTCCCCGGCGGCAGTATCTTTTAACGTAAGAAGTTCTTTGGGTTCGCGCGCGGCTTCGTATAATGCACGCACCCTGGTATTGAGCGGTTCTTTTTCAATGAAAACCACAGCTTTCGGATAGAGTCGCGACATCTGCACTGGCAAATTTAAATCCGTGCTTGGGATCTGCAACATTTGTTTTAGATTCAGACCGATGGCCGCAGCCAGAACGGGACGGGAAAACGATAGAAACTGCCACTGGTTGATGATTTCGTCCCCATATTTTGCCGGGACGTTATCGTAAATCGAATCCAGCAACACACATTTAACTTCTTCTACCGAATTGAAAGCTTTGGCAGACGCTATCGCGCCCATTCCGACGCCCAGCACAGCAAAACGGTGCTGGATCTGGGTGTATTTGCTCAAAGCTTTAACGGCTGCGCCGGCATCTTCAAATTCCTTAAATCCGAGCGCGCTTTGACCGGAACTTTCGCCATGTCCACGGAAATCAAACAAAAAAATCCAGTAGCCTTGCTTGTTCAAACTGGTGATAAGGCCTTCCAATGTCAGCAGAGTCGAAGAACGATTCGAGCCGTATCTGTGGGCGATGATGACAGCGGGAAACCCGGCCTTCCCCTGGATGAGCCAGCCATGCAGATCGATTCCATCATCCGAACGAAAGTTGATGTCATTCGAAGAAAGCAGCATCGATTTTGGATCATCGCGTTCTTCCGAATGGCCTCGTTGAATGAATTTGCTCACATTCCAGTAGATAAAATACTCGACGCCGGCGAGCAGGATGATTGCGATCAGGAAAAAGTATCCAACTTTTTTCATTATTCTTCCAAATAGTCTTGCGCTTCGACTTCCGTATTGAAAACCATCTGTAACCCGTCAAGGTGACTAACTTTCACCTGAATTTCCTGGTTTTCCCAGGTCACGGTAAGTCCTTTGATATTTCTCCATTCTTCTTGCAGTGCCATTTGCGCAAGCCGATCCAGAAGTTTTCTTCGGAGTACCCTCTCTAAGTTTCTTGCGCCGTATTCATAATCGTAACCCAATTTACATAGCTCGATCATTGCCGTGTCTTGGATGGTTAGCTCCTTACCCTGTTTTTTCATCTCGGCAAAGATAGGAGCAAGCTTCATCTCTGCGATTTCTCTGACGTTTTCGAGAGTTAATGGATTAAAGAAAACGATCTCATCGATGCGATTCAGAAATTCGGGCTGAAAGAATCGTTTTACTTCTTTCATTAAATCGGTTTTGGTGACGCGGTCGCCGGACTCAGGGCCATAACCAAGCTTATTTTGAGCGAACAAATGTGTACCGATGTTGCTGGTCATAACGATTGTGGTGTTATCGAAGTAAGCAACTTTGCCTTTTCCATCGGTTAGTCTTCCGGCATCAAAAACTTGTAGAAAGATATTCAATAATTGGGCATCTGCTTTTTCGATTTCGTCCAGAAGAATCAAGCTGTATGGGTTTGTCCTGATCTTGTCGACAAGCTGATTTTGATCGTAGTAGCCAACGTAACCGGGTGAAGTTCCAACGAGGCGAGAGGCGCTGTAACGCTCCATGTATTCTGACATGTCGATTCGGACGACCTTTTCCTCATCGCCGAATAAGAATTCAGCCATGGCGCGTGCGAGCTCTGTTTTGCCAACGCCCGTGGGTCCAACAAAAAGGAAAATTCCCTTAGGCCGTGTAGGATTCAACGTCATGCGCAGTTTTGATGTGCACAGAACATTCGAGATAACTCTCACGGCGTCTTCCTGTCCGACGACGCGTCTTTGGATGATTGATTCCATGTTGCGGAAGTGCGCGATTTCCGAAACGCTCATTCTGTTTAATGGAACTCCGCTGATTTCGGAAATGGTTTCCAGAACGCTTTCGGAATTAACGATCGAAGGTTGCCCTTGAATGGAAATTCTTGCTGCGGCGCGATCGAGGAGATCCAAGGCTTTATCGGGCAAGGCGCGATCGCGCATCAACACGCGCACCCACATCGAGATCGTTTGGAGTGAATCTTCTTCGATGCTAACACCGTGATAGCTCTCCAGATGGCTTCGATACGCTTTTAAAATCTGCAGCAGAGTGCCGTCATCGGGTTCTTCCAATTTGACTGTTTGAAAACAGCGCAGAAAAGAAGTGTCCTTTTCCACGGTATTGCGGAATTCCTCGAAATTTGTCGCGCCGATCATTTGGATTTCATCGTTTGTCAGCGATGGTTTTAAGAATTGAGAAGCTTCAGTAGAACTTGTTTTGCCGCTTCCGCCGGCGATAATCTGGTGGATATCATCCACAAATAAGATGCAATTCAACCGTTTGATTTCTTTGATGAGCTGCATTAAACGCTCTTCGAATTGTCCGCGGAATTTTGCTCCCGCAAGGAGCGCGCCCAAATTTAAACGGATCACTTTCTTATTGCTCAGGCGTTTGCTGACTTTACCGGCAACGATCCGATATGCAAGCTCGTGCACGAGCGCCGTTTTCCCAACACCGGGATCTCCGATGATCAAAGCATTTTTTTTACTCTCACACGCAAGAATCTCTTCTACCTGAAGCAATTCGGTGTTACGGCCGAGCACCGGCGTAAATTTGCCTAGCTCCGCTTCCAGGGTGAGGTCCTGCAAGCAGCTCTGGACCGAGAATTTTTCTTCTTTATCTTCTTCCTTCCTGACGTCCGAAGATTTCAACGGAGTCAGCCGCTCTTCTGCTTTCTTCAATTTTGTGGAAATTACAGATTTATTTTCAGTCAACGCCATCGCGCGTTCGTACAAATCGACTGAATGATCCCATTCACCCAATTGACAGTAGAAATCCGCGAGCAGCTCGTACGTTTTGGATTGATCCGGCTTGATCCTGTTGAGCTGGTTTAAGAGCTGAATTGCAACCGAATAGTTCTTGATCCTCGCATGACTGAGGGCAAGGTTGTAGTAAAGCTGCGGCATGCTCGTCTTGATTTTCAAGGCCTTTTCGAATTCTTCGATTGCCTGGTTGTACTTTTTTGCTTTGTAGAGATTGCACGCAAGGAAGCAATGCGCCGAATAGATCCGATTGTCGAACACTCTTCTGCGGGATTCAGGAACATCCTGCAATATCGTGAGCACGAGGGAATACCATCCCCCATCCATATAACCGTCGATCAATTGCAAAAACAGGTTTTGTGAAGAATCGATCCGTAACTGGTTTCCCGATGCATCTGCATAGATAAACTGTCCTGGCGCAAGCTTTTGCAGCCACCACGTGTTGTTCCCCTTCGCCAGAAAGAACGGATAAAGCTCAAATACACGCGACGGTTGGATCAACGTCAGATGTTCTGATGAATCGAGGGTGAACTTTGAATGCTCCACGAGCGTACTGTTGAGAAACTGAATGTGTGATTGTGAATTCAGCAGCGAATCATAAGCGGTTAAAAACTTTTCTTCGTCATTCAGAGTTGATTCGAGAATAATTCCGCGGCGATCGTGTGTGGCAATGAGGATTAATCCATGAATCCGGGAAATCAATTCCTGAACGCGGGGTGTTATTGGTTGAATGCTAAAAAACGAAAGGATCGAGGGAAAGTCTGCTAAAGCAGCATTCATACCAATTTACGGAAATCATCTTAGCATACGGTCTAAATTGCAGCAATGAAACGAACGGCGTATCATGATTAACTCAATCAAATGGTGCCATCTCGGGCACGCACGCTAGGTTAGGAGGAAAAATGCGTAAATTGTTCGTGCTTCTGACAGCAATTGTCCTGTTTTCATCGGTGCAAATTTTTGCACAAACAGCGGATGAATTGATCAACAAAAATATTCAGGCACATGGTGGTATGGATAAGCTCAAGGCCATGAAATCGATCAAAATGACCGGCAAAATCAATTTGGGACAGGGGATGGAAGCTCCTTTCGTATATGAAAAGAAGCGACCTGACAAGATTCGGATTGAATTCCTGGTTCAGGGAATGAATAACATTCAGGCGTACGATGGTTCGACCGCGTGGGCACAGGCTCCGATTACTGGCTCGAAGGATGCGCAAAAGATGAATGCGGAAGATACCCAGGACATGATCGAACAAGCCGATTTTGATGGTCCGCTGGTGGATTACAAAGCGAAAGGAAACAACGTCGAGTACATCGGCAAAGAAGATGTCGAAGGAACCTCGGCTCACAAGATGAAAGTAACTTTAAAAAATGGGCAGGTCCGCTATCTTTATGTGGACCCGGAAAGCGGACTTGAAATCAAATCAACAGCAGTCATCAAGAGAGAAGGCGTCGAGACTTCCGTCGACACATTCTTCGGTGACTACAAAGAAGTAAATGGCCTGATCTTTCCTTTTTCGGTGGAACAAAGGGTGAAAGATCACTCGACGCAATTTATGGTCGAAAAGGTGGAAGTGGATGCAAATCTGGATGACACGATTTTCCAGATGCCAGCAGCAACACCGCAAAAACAACCAGGCCAGTAATCTCATCAAGAGGGAACTATGAAGTGGGGACTTGCACTCTTTCTGTGCGTACTTGTGTTTTGTTCGGGAGCCTTTGCAGAAGTCAAAATTGATTCAGGAACCTTCGGCGCGATCGAAGCACGATCGCTCGGACCCGCAACGATGTCGGGAAGAATCGAAGCCATTGATGGCGTCAACTCCGATCCACGAATCATTTATGTTGGCGCAGCAAGCGGCGGAGTTTGGAAGACGATTAATGCTGGAACAACTTTTAAACCGGTTTTCGATAAGTACTCGCAATCCATCGGCGCCATCGCCGTGGATCAGGCGCATCCCGATACCGTGTGGGTCGGGACTGGCGAGTCGGACACGCGAAACAGCGCATCGATTGGAACTGGAATCTACAAGAGCTCCGATGCTGGTGAAAACTGGCAGTTGATGGGTCTTGAGAAAACCGAGCGCATTGCGCGAATCGCAGTCGATCCATCCAATTCGAATATCGTTTATGCAGCCGTGCCTGGACACCTATGGGATTCCAGCGAAGATCGTGGACTCTACAAAACTTCTGATGGGGGAAAAACCTGGGAAAAAGTTTTGTACGTGAATGCGGACACCGGTTGTTCGGATGTTGTACTCGATCCGCAAGAACCCAGAATCGTTTACGCAACGAGCTGGCAGTTCCGGAGAAAACCATATTTCTTCACCTCCGGCGGCCCCGGTGGGGCAATCTACAAAAGCGTAGATGCAGGAAAAACCTGGGCGAAATTGACGAACGGTTTGCCCTCCGGAGATCTCGGAAGAATTGCGATCGCAGTCGCGCCGTCGCGTCCATCCGTTTTGTATGCAACCGTGGAAGCAAAGAAAACTGCGCTCTACCGATCGGACGATATGGGTGGTAACTGGAAGTCCGTTTCCAACGATATCAACGTTCAAGTACGACCCTTTTATTTCAGCCATCTTTATGTGGATCCAAAAGACCACAGACGCGTTTACAAACCTGGCTTCAATTTAACGATGAGCGCCGATGGCGGAGAAACGTTCACGATTCTTGGCGCAAGCACGCATTCCGATCACCATGCCATGTATATCAATCCAATCGATCCAACGAATTTGTATCTTGGTACGGATGGTGGTGTGTATGAAAGTTCGGATCGCGGCCGCAACTGGCGCATTATGCGGAATCTCCCTGTTTCGCAGTTCTACCATGTAACTTATGACATGCAGATGCCCTACAACGTTTATGGCGGCTTGCAGGATAACGGATCCTGGGCAGGGCCATCGCAAAGCGTCAACGGCGTTGAAAATAAAGACTGGTTGAGCGTTGGATTTGGCGATGGATTCTGGGTTTGGTCCGATCCAACAGATGACAACATTGTCTATTCGGAATTTCAGGGTGGAAAGGTTCTTCGATACGACCGCAAAACAAAAGACATTAAGGAAGTCGGACCATTCGCAAAAGAAGGTACTGCGAAGTTGCGATTTAACTGGAATACTCCGATTGAAGTCAGCGAAAAAAATCCGAAAGCAATGTACGTTGGGGCGCAGTACGTTTTCAAAACAACGAATAAAGGAGAGTCGTGGGAGCAAATTTCTCCCGATCTAACAACCGACGACAAAGAAAAACAACGTCAGGAAGATTCCGGCGGTTTAACGATCGATAATTCCAGCGCTGAAAATCACTGCACTGTTTTCACGATCAGCGCATCGCCATTGGATGAAAACTTCATTTGGGCAGGAACCGATGATGGAAACCTGCAAGTCACGCGTGATGGCGGCAAAACATGGACGAACGTGGTCAATCACGTTCCGGGACTTCCAAAGAATACCTGGGTGACAACTATCGAATCCAGCCGCAAAGATCCCGGTACTGCTTACGCCACATTCGATGGCCACCAAACCGGAGACATGAAGACGTACGTTTACAAAACTACCGATTATGGCCAATCGTGGAAATCGATTTCAACCGATGCAATCAAAGGCTATGCGCATGTGATTCGTGAGGATCCGGTAAATCCAAATTTGCTATTTGTTGGAACGGAACTCGGACTATTCCTCACCGTTGATGGTGGTCAACAATGGGCCCAGTTCACTGGAAATTTTCCACCGGTCGCCGTGCGTGATCTCTCAATCCAACCAAGAGATCAGGATTTACTGATTGCTACGCATGGACGGGGCATCTATATCGTGGATGACATCACTCCGCTTCGAAAACTGAATGAGGAAATTCTGAACTCGAAGTTCGCATTCATTGAAACGCGTCCTGCACAAATTCGATTCCCGCGCATCTCGCAGGATTTTCCCGGAGATGATGAATACGTAGGATCCAATCCGCCCGAAGCAGCATGGATCACATATTATTTGAAAGACCGCCACATGATGGGCGATATGCGCGTGGAGATTTACGATCCGGAAGGAAAGTTGATCAGCTCCCTTGCAGGCGGTAAGCGTAAAGGAATCAATCGAGTTCCCTGGTATATGCGTTTGAAACCGCCAAAGGTTGCTCCATCACCGGAACAAGGATTTGGAGCGATGGTGGGACCAACGGTTCCGGAAGGCACTTACAAAGTCAAAGTGATTAAAGGAACTGAAACCTACGAAACACAAATTCCTCTGGGCCCTGATCCAACTGTTGCGTATTCCGCGGAAGACCGCAAGGTTCAGTTTGAAACGTCCATGAATCTTTATCGCATGCAGGAGCGACTCGCGTATCTCGCGGATCAAATGACAGGCGCGCGCGATCAAGCTCGCGACCGGGCAAAGAAAATGAAGAGCGGCGATGCATTGGCAAAGGAGCTCAACGGATTCGCCGATCGGTTGGACGCTTTGCACAAAACAATCGTAGCCACAAAAGAAGGGAATTTGACCGGCGAAGAACAAACACGCGAACGCGCGCTCGAGTTATATCTTTTCGTCAGCTTTCACGCGGGACGCCCTACGGAATCGCAAATGGGCAGAATGGCGGTGTTAAATAAAGAACTCGATGTGGCGAATCAAAAATACGATGCCATCATCGGAAAAGAATTATCCGCTTTGAATTCGAAATTAACCGCCAGGAAATTGGATCCAATCAAGTTGATGACAAAAGAGGAGTGGGACAAAAAACAATCATAGCTAGGAGCCACAGAGCTTTTGGTTTTTTCTTAACTCTGTGACTCTGTTGATTGCGTTAAAGATCTTGGTGTTTTGGTAGTTGAATGATTTATCAAGGGTTTGATGCTCCGGAGCGTTTTAATTTAGCAACTTATTTTCTGGATGCTCGAATCAACGAAGGCCGGGGCCATCGGCGCGCGATTGTTACTGACTCAAGCACGCTGACGTATTTTGATGTTCAGAAGCTGACCAATCAATTTGCGAATACGCTGCGGAAAGTCGGAGCGGAGCAGGAAGATCGCATCATTCTCTCCTTGCCCGATATACCGGAGTATGCAGCCGCGCTCTTCGGCATCCTCAAAATTGGCGCAGTTGCTGTGATGGTAAACCCGCAGCTCAAAGACGAAGATCTCGCGTATTTTTTGAGCTACACAAGAGCAAAGTTTGCGATCGTTGGCTCTGAAAACGTTCAGGCTTTTGCCGATCTCGTATCAGCCGCAAAGCATTTAAAAGCGGTGATTACTGTTGGCGTTGCATCACCTCATGCAAGCAAACCTATTTATGCATTTGAAGAAATGCGAAAGCAGGTGAGCGATCAATCTGAAACTGCCGATACGCATCGCGATGATCCGGCCATCTGGTTGTTTTCCGGAGGAACGACCGGCAGGCCGAAAGCGGTCGTGCAAACGCATCTTTCCTACGCGAATACCACCGAGTGCTATGGCAAACGTCACGTCCAATATCGCGAAGACGATCTGACGATCTCCGTTCCAAAGTTGTTCTTCGGATACGCGACTGGCAGCAATCTTTTTTTCCCTTTCTCCGTAGGTGCGGCATGCTTTCTCTTTCCGGAAAAATGCACGGCAGAAGTTCTTTTCGAAAAAATCCGCATACACCACCCCACAATCTTGATCAATGTACCGACAATAGTTAACCAGATGGTTAACTATTCTGACGCTTCGAAGCAGGATTTGAGCAGTTTGCGTTTTGCAACTTCAGCAGGGGAAGCGTTGCCGGTAGAACTCTATGATCGCTGGAAAAGAACATTTGCTGTAGAACTTCTGGATGGACTTGGCACCGCGGAGATGTGGCACATCTTTATCTCGAATCGAATCGGAGCGGTGAAACCAGGAACGGTTGGAACGGTTGTGCCTGGTTTTGAAGTCAAAGCCTGTGATGATCGAGGAAACGAAGTTGCAACAGGCGAAATTGGAATGTGCTGGGTGCGCGGAAAATCGCGCGCTAGCGGCTACTGGCAAATGTCGGAAAAAACTGCGGAATCCTTCCGTGGTGAATGGTACGTCACGGGTGATTTGATTAAAAAGGATGCGGATGGATATTACACGCATTGCGGACGCGGCGATGATCTGATGAAAGTCTCCGGACGTTGGGTTTCACCTCTTGAAATTGAAAATTGTTTGCTCAAACATCCGGCCGTTGCGGATTGTGCCGTTGTGCCACAGGTGGATACCAATGGACTCACCAAGCCATGTGCTTACGTCATTTCCCGCGAGTCGCGACAAGATCTAGAAGAAGAACTCAAGGATTTCGTGAAAAAAAATCTCGAGCCTTACAAATATCCGCGCACAATTGTGTTCCTGGAAAGTTTTCCACGCACACACCTTGGTAAGGTGGACCGGGCGGCGCTCAAGCGCCGGCCGGATGACGGCGAACCTTAACTCCGGCGTGAACGCCAGCGCTCCCATCCCTGTCACAAATCTTGATCGCACGGTGTTGTATATTTGAGAGCGTAGAATTGATGCAACAAGTCAACGCACTGATGCTGCCGCCGGAAGATTCATTTGAATCGGTTTTCCTGAGCAACTATCCGCGTGTTTTTCGTCTGCTTTTCCGCATGACCGGTAACCGGATGGAGGCGGAAGATCTGGCGCAGGAAGTTTTCCGCAAATTCTGGGAAACTCCTCCGGCTGATCTTTCCAATAAGCCTGGTTGGTTGTACCGGGTTGCGATGAGGATTGGTTATAACGCCTTGAGGTCCTCTCGCCGCCGCGCGCATTACGAGCAGCAAGCTCAACTGAGCATTTTGTCCGGAGAAAATGAAAATGCTGCCATTGAACGGGAAGAAGTGCGCAAGATCCTCCGGCAGATCTCGGAACGTGGCGCGCAGTTGTTGATGCTTCATCATTCCGGATTCTCTTACAAAGAGATGGCCGAAGCGCTCCAAATATCGCCGAATTCTGTTGGCACTTTTCTGTCGCGTGCCGAAAAAGAATTCGAGCAAAAATGGGAGGCACGCGAAAATGCATCCAGATGAATCCGATCTTCGTGCTTATATCGATCATGAAAACTTAGATGCTGCAACGATTGAACACATCGAACGATGCGTGGAATGTGGCAACACAATCCATGCATTGAAAGAGCGGGCCAGTCGAGTTTCAGCCCAACTCGACCTGCTCGCCTCCGCCGAACCTGCGCCATCAACGGATGCAGCGATGAGACGATTTCAGCAGAGCGTTGTAAAACCGGAATTCCGGTTTCGCTTCAGTCCGGCATTGGCTGCAGTGATGGCTCTGGTTGTATTTAGCATTGCACTTTCATTTGGATCCGTGCGGGTTTGGGCGCAGGAGTTTCTGCTTTTGTTTCGTGCGCAGCAAATCAGCGTGCTGCCGGTCGATCCTGCGAATCTCGAGCGGTTGAATCGTGACTTCTTTGGCCCTCAAAATCGACCAGACCTGGAACGCTTGTTTTCTGATACCGTCCATGAAGTAGAATACGGAAAAACGCAGGATGCATCGACGCTTGCCGATGCGGCTGCAAAATCAAAATTCGGTTTGCGCTTGCCCACATCGCTTCCAGCTCCGACTCGCTTCCACATACAACCGGCGCGGGATATTTCATTCACGTTCGATCTAAACCGCATTCAATCGATTTTGCAGGAGGCCGGTCGTACGGATATTCAACTTTCTCCGGAGATCGATGGGAAAACCGTTTCCGCAAATATCTCAACTGTCACCGCGGCATTTTTTGGAAAATGTCCCGATTGGTCCGATAAGGATTCCCATTACAATCGCGCCGACTATCCTGAGTGTAAAGTGCTTGTGCAGACCCAGACGCCCGTCGTTTCTGCGCCTCCGCAACTCAATGCGCAGGAACTCGGACAAGCAATGCTGCAATTGCTGGGAACTCCAAAGGATCAGGCTAAAACAATCAGCGAAAACATCAACTGGGCCACGACTTTCGTGCTTCCGGTTCCCGCAGATGAACGGATGAAATATGCTGATGTGGAAGTCGATGGCGTAAAAGGTGTGCTGATGACGCGTGAAGATCGTCGCGCTTTCAATTTGATCTGGCTGCGCAATGGAATTCTCTATAACTTGATGGGTCTTGGCTCCGCGGAGGATGCAACCTCCATCGCGAATTCGATGAATTGATTTGATGGATCCCGCAATTGAAACGGAGGAACTGAGAAAAGTCTATGGCAACTTTGTTGCTGTACGCGGTCTGACTCTTCAAGTAAATGAAGGGGAAGTCTTCGGTTTTCTCGGTCCAAATGGAGCGGGAAAAACCACTTCCGTCAAAATGCTCCTGGGTCTCGTATCCGCAACTGGCGGATCGGCGCGAGTTCTTGGAAAAACGACCGGAGATTCTGCGGTTCGTTCCAAAGTTGGATTCTTGCCCGAGCATTTCCGCTTTCATGATTGGCTCACCGGAAAAGAGTTTCTTGCGCTTCATGGAAGCCTATATGGAATGTCCAATCCATCATTGCGGCAGCGCATTCCGGAAATGCTGGAGCTGGTCGGGCTCTCACCATATGCCGATCAAAAGTTATCGACATTTTCGAAAGGAATGCTGCAGCGGATCGGTCTTGCCCAAGCTTTGCTGAATAGTCCCAGAGTTGTTTTTCTGGATGAACCAACTTCCGGTCTTGATCCGATCGGACGCCTTCTCGTGCGGGATGTCATTCAAAAACTGAAGAATGATGGAACAACTGTGTTCTTGAACTCGCATCTCTTGAGCGAAGTCGAAATCACCTGCGATCGCGTAGCGTTCATCAAGCATGGAGAAGTTCTACGAGTAGACAATCTTGAAAAGCTGCCCGGTCCGGTCCGCCTGATCATTCGCGCTCGTAAAATTCCACAGGATTTGGCCACCGAACTTCATAAGTGGAGCAAGGAAGTCATCATTCGTGATAGTGAAATTACCCTGACATTGAACGATGAATCTCCGATTCCGGAGTTAACGCGTTTTCTTGTCACAAAAGGCGTCGAAATATTTTCAATCACGCCGCAAAACGTTTCGCTGGAAGAATTATTTCTGCAAATCATAGGAACGGATGGAGGATTGTGAGACCAACGTGGATCCTCATCCGGCTCACACTTTTAGAGTCGGCGCGCCGCAAAATCGCGCAGGCAGGTTTTATTTTAGGGATCGTGTTCCTGACGCTTTTTGGAATCGCATTCCATTTCACTTATAAACAACTGCCTCAAGGAGATGCTGCCGCAAAAGTTCTGATCCGCAGGCAGGCCTGCAATATTCAAGCGATGGCCGGGCTGTACGCGGTCAACTTTTTAACGATCGCAATGTCCGCATTGATTGCTGCCGATAGTTTGTCCGGCGAAATTTCATCCGGAGTCATCCAAACGGTCGCAGCAAAACCAATTCGCAGGTGGCAGATCGTAACCGGAAAGTGGCTCGGATTTGCGATTTTGATTGCGATCTATTTATTGATGATGGCCGGTGGATTGCTCGCGATTGTTTATCTTCAGAGTGGTTATACGCTTGCCAATGTTTTTACCGGCATTCCATTGATTTATCTCGAAACAATTGTGATCATGACGTTAACCCTTGCTTGCAGCAGCTCGCTATCAACGCTAGCCTCGGGTGGAACCGTATTCGGGATGTACGGCGTGGCTTTTATCGCCGGATGGGGAGAACAAATTGGAGCTGCTTTTAAAAATCAGACAGCAGTGAACATCGGCATCATTTCAAGTTTCGTCATTCCTTCTGAAGCACTCTGGAGACTTGCTTCCCACAAAATGACTTCACCTTTGATTCAATCGCTTGGCTTTGGCGCCGGTCCGTTTTCCGTGTTGTCGGTTCCCAGTTCTTTGATGATCCTTTACGCCGCCGCCTACACCGCAACTCTGTTGTTCATAGCCATCCGCCGCTTCTCTGCTCGCGACCTTTGACTGCAGGCTAATGCTTGGGAGTTGTTGCATTCGCTACGTTCGAATACGCCGAATTTCCAGCTCCGTTGTATGCGCGCACTCGATACCAGTACTTCTTGTTTTTTGCCAGCCCGGTGTTTGTATAGGTGATGGTATTAGCAGCAACCGTTGCGATCTGAGTGAACGTCGTACCGTTGTTTGAACGTTCAATCTTAAATCCGGTTTCGTTATTCGAATTATCGCCCCAGGTTAGTTTTATGCTGCTTTTGGAAAGTGCGGTTGCGCTCAATCCGATTGGAGCGGCAGGCAACGTGCCTTGTGTTGTTGCATTTGCAACGTTCGAATAATCGGAATTTCCCTGGGCGTTGTACGCGCGAACACGATAGTAGTAGGTTGTGGCAGAGGCCAGTCCGGTGTTCGAGTAGCTTGTTGCATTGGCGGCGGTGGTGGTGATCTGCGAGAAAGTTACGTTATCGGTGGATCGTTCAATTTTGAATCCGGATTCATTATTCGAAGTGTCGGTCCAGGTCAAATTGATCTGGCTGGAAGATGTTGCAGATGCCGAAAGGCCTGTGGGAGTTTGAGGCACATTTCCTTTTATCAGGGTGAAATAATCTTTCGTTGCGCCTGTTTGATCGATGAATTTCGCATCAAGACGATTGCCATTCACATCCAGAACCATTGATCCCAGCGAATTGAGCGAAATATACATTGCCGGATGATTCAACGTTCCACCTGCAGTTTGTCCTGAGCTTCCCGCAACCGCATAAACAGCGCCTTCATGTGGGGCAAGCCCATCCGTGGCTTTGTGATAAGCGCCGGTTCCATCTTCGCGTCCGCTTCCGCCATTTTTCTTCATCGAAGAGGTAAAAGTTGTCGATAGTCCGTAATGGCCATCAATCAAAAACGACCGTTCATAAGAATGACTATGCCCCGTTAGAACTAGATCCACGCCTGCTTGCTCCAGAATCGGCAGCGCATTTTGACGCATTTCAATCAGTTCGATTTCAGTGTCCGAATTATGTGAACCCTTTGTATAGGGCGGATGATGCCAGAATGCGATGATCCATTCCTTGTTCGTGGAATTCACATCGTTTTGAAGCCAGGTCATCATCGTTCCAGTTGCTGAACGATCGGTTTCAAACGATTCCAGACAAATAAAATGGATGTTTCCATAATCAAATGAGTAGTAAGCCTCCGTTCCGGATGATAAACCGCCTGCTTCAGCAGCTTTTGGCAATTTGAAAATGTTGTAATAGGGACCGCTTTGTGTAGCGGAGTCAGCAGAAGCTCCATCATGATTTCCAAGTGTTGGCCACAAGGGACTGATTCGCAGCACGCCTGGATACATGTTAAAGACCGCAGTCTGATATTCGGCATCTGTTCCGGAAGTGTACGCATTATCGCCAAGCATCAGCCAGAGATTTGTATATTTCGCTCCGGTGAAGTTCAGGTATGCGTCACGAACAGCAGCTGCACTCGCATTCGCTGTGCCGGAATCTCCCAGAACCCAGACTCTCGTTGGCGCTTGCGTTCCACTGACGGGTGATGTGGTGAAATAGAAGGTTGCATCGCCTGCTAATACTGTAGTGGTTGAGCCGATCGAATAATAATACTTTGTGCTGGCAATCAAACCTGTCAACTGAACTTCGTGTTCGGTGGTCGATGTGAGAACGTCTTTGAATGATGTCAGCGCAGCGGGATCGAGTCCGTATCGGACACGGCTGTCTGTTGCAACATCCGTACGCCATTTGACAACGATGCTGCTGGGCGTTCCGATTTGCAGATAAGGTCCACGAGTGATTGTTGCTGCATTTGCAAAGACCGCAAAGAAAAAGAGAACGGCCAGGAAAGTAACGGTGCGTTTCACCATTGAGTCGTCCCTCCAGGATTGAACCCGCTGTAATTCGTCTTGCTGTACGAGCTATTTCTATTGTAACGGACTTCGACTCAGTTCCTCAAGTGCAGCCTGGATCCTGGATTTCAACTCGCGGGTTGTTTTCGTACTTTTTCTTGAATCGGGCAAAATATCGATTGCATTTAACGCATCCAGATAATTTTGTTTTGCTTCTTTGTTTCTGGACGCCATTTGCAAAATTTCTGCGCGCTTGACGAGCCAAATTTCCTTACGTTCTGCCTGAGCGGCAATCTGATCGACTCGCGCGAGCGCCGAATCATATTGTTTCAACTGCAAGTCCAGTTGAATTGCCGCGAGTTCCAGAGTAACAACCGGACCAAGCGTCTCGATGCCCTGATTCAATCCTGCAAGCGCTTCCGGAATTTTCTTTTCTTTCGTGAGGAGGTCCGCGCGTTCAATATAAACGGAGGGATCGGGTTGCGTTTCAAGCGCCTTCGAATAATCGCGGATCGCTAGCGATGAATGTCCGTCACGTTTAAAAATTCTGGCCCGCGTTAAAAGCGCCAGCGAATGTTGCGGATGCCGATCGAGGAATTGATTCAACGACTTCAATGAATCAGCAAAGCGTTGCGTATCGTAGTAAAGAAGTCCGAGTCCTAGATGGACGGAATCCAATTCTCGATCGAGAGATTTCGCTTTTAAATAATCGAGTTCGGCATCTTTCCAGTGTGAATCCGTGCGATTCAATTCCGCTCTTCGAAGATACAGATTCGCATCGTTTGGACTTTGTTGGATCTGTGCGGAAATCTCTTGTATTTGCTGCGAAAGTTCCTCATGAGCAAAACAGAAACCGCTAAACACGAGAAACAAAGCAACAAAACGGTTCACAATTTTCCAGTAGCGATTTGATAAACCTTTCCTTCCAGAAAAAGGTTAAACAGGTCAGCGTCTAGCTGTTGACGTTTGACTTCATCCGCAAGGATGTCGAGCGCGCGCTGTGGCGGCACTGCTTTTTTATACGGGCGATCCGCTGCAGTGAGGGCATCATAAATATCGGAAATCGTCATGATCCGCGTTTGCACAGGAATATCTTCGGCTTTCAAACGATTCGGATAACCGGTTCCATCCAATTTTTCATGATGTCCGTAAGCGATTTTGGGAATGCTTTTCAATTCTTGCGTCCATGGAATTTTGCTCAAAAAAAGAAACGTATGCGTAACGTGCGATTGAATTTCGTGGCGTTCACGATCGTTCAAATTGCCTTTGCGAATGGAAAGGAACTGAACTTCATCACCGGTCAGCAGCGGACCTTGCGCTCCTGGTGGCAGAAGCTCTTCATCAGCGGCAATCCGCAACAATCGATCAAAATTACCTTCCGCAAGAATACTCGGTTCATTGCTTTGAATGATGAAGTTGTAATATTCCTCCAGGGAATTCAAGCGGTTGTTGAAAGCTTTTTCCAGCATTTCCTTTTGCGCTTCCATCTCTGCCATGCCTTGTGAAAGCACCAAGTTGAATTTTGTGCGATAGTGATCCGCTTCCCAGGCTTTCTTGATATATTCAAAGCGATGCCGGATTAAATCGATTTGCACCGGATAAAGTTTCTTGGCTTTTACCAGAACATTTTCACGAACACCGACTTTCCCGAAATCATGAAGCAGCGCAGCATAGCGCATCTCCTTGATTTCATCCGCTGTGAAGTGAACTCCTGCAGTGCTTCCAGTAGTGCTGCGGTCAGCGATGTCTGCAAGGCCAACTGTTAGATTTGCAACACGGAACGAATGACCGGATGTTGTTGGATCCCGCGATTCGATTGCAGTTACGGCCGCAGTGACAAAACCTTCGAATAATCTCTGAATGCTTTTGATCAGAGTGCTGTTTTCAAGCGCCACCGCCGCCTGTGAAGCGAGTGAGTTGATGATCTCCACATCGATTTGATCAAAAGGCAAAACCGAATCTTCGGCATTTTGTTTGCTCAATTTTATGGAAGGATCAATTTTTTTGTTGATCAACTGGATGATGCCGGTGATTTCCCCTTTGTGATTTGTCATCGGGGCCGCAAGAATGGAAATGCTGCGATAGCCGGTGCTTTCGTCAAATTGACGATTGAAATGGTATTCCGTATCCACCGGCAACGAATACGCGTCCGGAATGTTGAGCGTTGTTCCAGTGGAAGCAACATAACCCGCGATGCTCCCTTTGGTGATCGGCATTACAAATTCATCGTATTGAGATGTGATGGAATCGTTCTGTGTAATTTTGAATCGCAGCTTCTTGTTGGATTCATCATCGCCTTCGACCAGATATAGACTTCCCGCATCTGCAGATGTAATCTCGCGGCTTTTTTGCAAAATTGTGTTCAGAAGCTTTACCGGATCACGTTCACGCGATAAAGCGACTCCGATTGTGTTGAGCTCTTTCACACGACGCAGATGTTCGTCACGCTCCTCCTTTAATGTCTGTAGCTGCCAGCGAGTATCTGCCGCTTTGATCATATTTTTCAACTTGATCGGATTAATTTCCTTCGTTGAAAAATCGATCAAGATTCCATCAGGGAATTTGATCTTTTGATACTCGTTGGGATATCTCAAAACTACATAGATGCCGAGCAAGTTGCTGATATCTGCCAATCCATCCCGCTTAAAAAAATCGTAATTCACCACAAATATTTTGGGATCAGCGTTGGTCGGGATCTGCTCGCCTAACTCATATGGAGGAATTTGAAATGATCTGCAAACGAGATTCAGAATTTCTTCGTTCAAACCACGGGAGTAATAGAGTGTGAACTCCATTGCTGCATCATAAATGAGTATTGTCGAAGGTTGCAAGTTGAAGGTTAGCGGCCATTCATGACGTTCAACTTGCAAAGATGCTTATGAATCCAAATCGTCAATCCGTGCCGTTTCTAATGAGCGCTCTTCATGCCAGCCTGTACTCGACAAGTCATGCTATTTTGCAGATTGAAAAACGCCATCAGATGCTGCATGATTGCAACAATTCTTTGTGTTTGGCGGTTTATTTATGGACGACTCCATTTATTTGCATGGCACTGCGCCAAAAGAACAAAATCGGCTCTCATTACTGAACGATTTACTGAATGAATCCGCGATTCGGATGATGAATCTGAAAGGCGGTGAGCGGATTCTCGATATCGGCTCTGGACTTGGTCAGTTAACTCGAGCCATGGCCCGTGCGGCCGGAAGGGTTGTGGTCGGTGTTGAACGAAGCAGTGAACAGATTGCGGACGCACGACGACGCGCGGCTCAGGATCGCCAGGAAGACCTGATCGATTTGCGACAGGGTAGCGCAACCGCACTTCCCTTGCGTAAACAGGAATGGGGCTCCTTCGATATCGTTCACACACGATTTTTACTGGAACACGTTCAAGATCCGTTAACCGTCGTACGAATGATGGTCGAAGCCGCGCGTCCAGGGGGACGCATCATTCTTCAAGATGATGACCATGATGTCATGCGAATCTTTCCGGAACCGGTTGGATTTTACGAGCTCTGGTCGGCATATCAAAAGACTTATGAAGATGTAGGAAACGATCCGCGAATCGGCAGGCGGCTGGTGCAACTCTTACAACAATCTGCTGCAACTCCCGTTCGCAATCAGTGGCTCTTTTTCGCATCCTGCGCGGGACATTCCCATTTTCAGCTGTATGTGCAGAATTTGCTGGGTGTCATCGATACCGGTAAGCATTCCATTTTATCGAACAATTTATTGGATCACTCCAAATATACCGCAGCAATTCAAGCCATTGAAGAATGGTCCACGCGCGAGGACGCCGCGCTTTGGTACGCAGTGTGTTGGGCCGAAGGGACAAAAAAAGCCTGATTTTACGTCAAGCTCGTCGTGACGGTCGTCTAGCACGCGTTGTGTTTCCCCCTAAATTGTGTTTTAATGGCCAAGTTACATGAATACCCTTAATTTATACACATTCATATGCTTTAATCGCTTGGGTTTGCAGCCTTCGGGTCCCATTCCTAAGCACCCTTTTGGTGAGAGAAAAAGATGATCATTTGCTCGCACCACGATAGAAACCGGAAGGAGTATTTCCTTTCGAACCCAAAAGGAGAGGGTATAGTATGTATCCATTTTACAAGTACGTTGATCACGCGCTTGCCTCAGTCGGCAAGGGTCTGTTCAACTCCATTCAGTTCTTTAACAAATTTCGGCCCAACCCTTCGTTTACACCGAAGTGGTCCGAAAAGCCCCTGCTGAAGTCATGGCAAAAGTCTAAGCCTACTCTCGGCTGGCCCCGTCAAACAGACTCCCTCTGTCCAATGTGCGTTCGTGAAGCTCGCGCCAAGATTTTGTCTGGCGAGCAAGATTACCGCACGTTGATCAATGAGCATGTTGGCGAAATCAAGGCCGACATCATTGAACGTGATGGACAGGTCTGGATGGTCAAAGAATGCCCGGAGCATGGAAAGATCGAAGACATCATGGCGATCGACTCCAAGTTTTTGGAGCACATCGAAGCCACATTTCCTGGCCGCGATATCGACGCGCACAATGATGCCACGCTGCACAACCATGGTACGAGCTCGATCCGTCACGGTCGTGGCTCGGTGCTCACGATTGATTTAACCAATCGTTGCAACATGATGTGCGATCCATGCTTCATGGATGCAAACCAGGTCGGATTTGTCCATGAATTATCGATGGATGAAATCCAGGAAATCCTGGACAATGCAATCAAGATTAAACCTCGCCGGCAAATGTCTGTTCAATTCTCCGGCGGCGAACCGACCATGTCTCCTCATTTTATCGAGGCAGTGCGTTATGCGCGCAAAGTCGGTTACAACAGCGTTCAAGCTGCGACGAACGGAATCCGATTTGCGCAGGATGCCGATTACGCCAAAGAAGCAGGTGAAGCTGGATTGCGTTACGCTTACCTGCAATTCGATGGTATCGGAAATGATGCGAACAGCCATCGCAAAATCGGAAATCTGTTTGATGTAAAGCTTCGCGCTATAGAAAATCTCCACAGCAACGGAGTGGAAATCATCCTGGTTGTAACGCTCGTTAACGGGGTCAACAACGATCAGGTTGGACCTATCATCGAGTTCGCAAGAACGAATCCGAAGAAGATTGCGTTTATCGCATTCCAACCGGTGTCGTTTACGGGACGCGATGAAGAAGTCAGCGATGAGCGCCGTCTGGCACAGCGCTATACGCTTTCGCATCTTGCATACGATGTGAAGAAGCAGACAGGCTTGACCGAACCTCGCCGCGATTGGTTCCCGATTTCGCTGGTCAGCGCTTTTGCTGATTTTGCAGATCTCGTTCACGGACCGAATGCGGAATGGGGACAGGTCAGCTGTGGTTGCCATCCAAACTGTGGAGTCGGTACCGCGTTGATGATCAACAAAGAAACGAACGAAATGGCTCCGGTGCCTTCGTTCTTAAACATTCCTCAGCTGGTAAAAGATGTGCAGAAAATCACCGATGCCGGACGAGGAAAGACCATGTCCAATTTGATGATGGGCCTCGCGCTTCTGAAGAATTACAACTCGTTTGAATCTCCCAGAAGCTTTGGCATCACGGACATGCTGAAGAAATTTGATAAATCATTCGCACTCACCGGAAAAAACTACGGAGTCGGACTGGAACGCCGCAATGATCCATGGAACTTCCTGTTTGTTGCAGGGATGTGGTTCCAGGATCTGTTCAATTACGATTTCCGCAGAACCGAAATGTGCATCATTCCGTACGGAACACAGGAAGGAGAAATTTCTTTCTGCGCGTATAACACCGGGATCGGTTGGAGAAACATTCTGGAAAAAATGCATCAGAATGCCACCGTTGCCCAATGGTATCGCAAGTACGGAAAGCATGGCGTGTACGCGAATAACAAAGATGTTCCGATGGATACGAACGAACATCATTTGAAGATCAACGAAGAACATGCCGCGCGCGTGCGTGTTGTGGGCGAAGGTCCGCAAAATGCGCACGATGAAGAAATCATGAGACGGAAACTCCTGCAGCAACAGCTTCTCGGAACGAAGGTATACAACATTCGTCCGAAGAATCAGGAAGCCGCAGGCGTCGCCGGCGATTAAGAGTTATTGACCGCCAAGGCGCCAAGGACGCCAGGACAAGAAATGATCCTGACGAACTCGGCGCCTTGGCGGTTTTCCTTTATTTTGTATAAACCTGATCCAGCACAAACGCATAGATCATCGCCGTTTCCCGCAATTTGTCGTAACGTCCTGAAGAACCGCCGTGTCCACCTGCCATGTTAATTTTGAAAAGCAGCGGATTCTGATCGGTTTTCAAGCTGCGAAGCTTCGCAACATATTTTGATGGCTCCCAGTACATCACCTGGCTGTCATTCCAGGATGTTGTAACCAGCATCGAAGGATAATCCTTAGCGGAAACATTCGTATAAGGACAGTACTGCTTCATATATAGATACTGTTCTTTGATGTTCGAATTGCCCCATTCTTCGAATTCTCCGGCGGTTAATGGAACGGATGCATCACTCATCGTATTGATCACATCCACAAACGGGACACGATCAATCACAACGCGAAATAAATCCGGACGCATATTTGTAACGGCGCTCATCAGCAAGCCACCGGCGCTTCCACCTTCAATCGCTAGACGGTCTTTCGATGTGTAATGGTTATCAATCAAAAACTCTGCGCACGCAATGAAATCGGTGAAAGTATTCATCTTATTCATCATGCGGCCTTGATCGTGCCAGTACGTTCCCATCTCACCGCCACCGCGGATGTGAGCGATGCCAACGGCGAATCCACGATCCAGCAAGCTCAAGGCATTCGAGCTGAATTCGACATCGTAATTGTGGCCATATGCGCCATATCCATGCAAAAACAACGGCGCCTTCCCATCTTTCTGGAATCCCTTTTTATACACAATCGAAATGGGAACTTTGGTTCCATCTTTTGCGGTCGCGAAGACGCGTTCCGAAATGTAATTTTGGGGATCATAACCTCCCAGAACCGGTGTGCGTTTCAAGAGAGTTGATTTTCGCGCCTGAACATCATAGTCGTAAACCGTGTACGGCGTGGTCATCGATTCATAGCCATATCGAAGCAGATGCGTATTCCATTCGGGATTGTATTCAAGGTCCACGCTGTAAACGGGATCCGGCAACTCGATATTGTGAGATTCGTCCGTTGCAAAATTCACAATGCGAATTTTGCTAAGGCCTTCGGATCGTTCCGTTAAAACATAAAAGTCGGCAAAAGCATCAACGCTTTGCAGCATTACATCCTTGCGGTTCGGAATGACTTCCTTCCAATTCTTTTCATCCGGAGAAGTTACTGGAACAGAAACGAGCCGGAAGTTTCGCCCGGTATCATTTATGCGGATCAGAAAAAGATCGCCATGATGATCGACATCAGCTTCTCGATCAGCTTTACGTTCCACAAGCGTTTTCCATTCATCGGCGGGGTGATCTGCGGGCAGATAGCGGAGCTCCGTAGTTGTCAGGCTGCTAAGCCAGAGAAACAGGAATTGTTTACTACGGGATCGGGATCCACCAACGCGGAATCGTTCGTCTTTTTCTTCATACAATAACTTGCTGTCCGCATCGCCCAAAACATGTCTGTATAACCGGTATGGTCGCTTTGCCGAGTCCTTGGTTGTGTAAAACAATGTGCGATTGTCTCCCGCCCAAAAAACGGAGCTGACGTTCTCTGCATGATCAGAGAGCAATTTGCCTGTGCTGAGATCCTTTATTGCAAGGTTATAAATACGGAATCCCGTTTCATCGGTCGAATAAGCCAGCAGCCTTCCATCATCGCTGATATCCATCGCCCCCAAACCCATGAACTTTTTTCCGACCGCAAGCTGATTTAAATCCAGCATCACTTCTTCCGGAGCGTCCAGTGATCCTTTTTTGCGGCAAAAAATTGTGTACTGTTTGCCTTTCTCTGTTCGAGAGTAGTAAAAATAATCACCGTCCCGATAAGGTACTTCCACATCTGATTCCTGGATGCGCGCGAGCATTTCATCGTAGAGCTTTTGTTGCGTGTCCTTTGTGTGAGCAAGCATTTGATCGGTGTATGCATTTTCGGAATTCAGGTACGCGAGCACTTCAGGGTTGGATTTATCACGCATCCAGAAATAATTGTCCGTAATTTCATCACCATGCATCTGGATGATCTTGGGCTTTTTCGGAGCAACCGGTGGCGCCAATCCCTTGTCATCGGCAAAAACGGATAAAACAAAAACAATTAATACGAAAGCAAACGCTAAGCGATCTTTTCTATTCATAATTTTCACTTTGATATCCCTGATAGATTAAGTCAATAAAATGCGCCCCATGTGGAGCGCCCAGATGATCTGCGGCGGCAATTCTTTTTTGTACACAAAGTGCGGAATATCACCAACGATCCAGGAATAAGTTTTTCCTTCAAACGTTGCATATCCAACCACGTGGCGCTGCTCTTTGAATTGATACACTTTTTCAATTTTCACGGTGTCCGGTTTGAAGATGTACAGCTGAGTTTGAAACACCGTGGAAACCATCTTTAGATAAGCCAGAAATTTTGGAGATTTGCGATCCGTGTCTTCGGCCACGCCCATTTCAATGAAATACTCCATGCCAATGTGCATGGCCCACAAATCTTCCGGCTGGAGATCATAGTCGGGATAAATCATCGGCATCACGTTGCCGGCAATCACAAAATATCGATCGTGATCGTTGGGAGAAAAAGAAAATACCGCAGAACTGCCCGGTTGTTCTTTAAGCGGATGCCTGTCGAAAGTCTGCTCGAGCTTCAACTCATCATTGAATTCGGGATCGAAATCTTCACGAACAATGTGCAACGCCTTTGTTTTTAAGTCATCCATAGGAAACTTGATTATATTATCTTTGATTGAATACGGAGGTCCTATGGATAAGAAAGTAGCGTTATGGGTGCGTTTGGAAGCGAAACCCGGAAAAGAAGGTGCCGTTGCCGAGTTTTTGAAGTCTGGATTGGCGCTGGTGCAGGATGAACCAAAAACGTTAAGCTGGTACGCAATACAAATGAATGCATCCACATTCGGCATCTTTGATACATTTGCAGATGATTCCGGAAGAGATGCCCATCTGGCGGGCCGTGTAGCAGAGGCGTTGATGGCAAAAGCTTCGGAACTGCTGGCAAAACCACCTTCGATTGAAAAGGTGAATGTTATAGCGGCGAAATAGATTCGGCAGCACCGATTCCCGCACAATCCAATCCAGCGATTAGATTCCATAGAATTTCCTCCCCCCCATGAAGGCGGAGGCTGGAGGGGGTTGAAAATCTACCAACCCTCCCTTCATAAGGGAGGGAGTGGTGTCCTGGTTGTACTAATGCCGGTGCTTCTCTATTGGCCGGCTAATTTTGCTTCGCAGGCTTTGAGGATTTCGCGCGCGTCTTCGTTTTCCGGATTGAATTGAAGATATTGCTGGAGTGTTTGTTTGGCTTGCGCATAGTCCTGAAGATTAAATTGCGTGACGCCGATTGCGTGAAGGATGTCCGCGTTTTCGGGTTCCAATTCATATGCCCGTCGAAAATGATGCAATGCTTTTTCAGCATCTTGCACGCGATTGAATGCAAGAGCCACGGAGCAATGATTTTGCCACGTTTCTTCGGTGAAACGGATCGCTTCGATCATGGATTTTTTGCCATCGCGTTCGGCAATTGTCCGTAGAAAATGATGTCCGTCGGAATAATTCGCGAGTGCTTCTGCGTTCGAGATTTTCCACTTTTTTAGAATCTGCGCTGCTTCCGAAGATTCGGTCACTTTTCCGATTTGCGGATCCAGTACTTGAAATTGGATGTAAGATTCCAAATACGTCAAAAAATCAAGTACGTCGCGAACGACTCTTTCCTCCGCGCCGTAGGGAATATCAATTGCCAGACTGCTATCTTTGTCTTCCAGCATGTACTCCACGGTAAAAAAACTGTCGGGTGATTCATCGAAACAGAAGGATTGTTCACCGGTTTGTTCCAGCCGTTTACCAATATATTTCAGGAGCTCATCCTTGTGATGATTTGGGTTTAAAAGCAGAAATAATGTATAACTCATAGTTTTTGTAGAAGAGAATTGTAAAGCTTGCGATGTTGTTCAGAAACTGTTTCAACGCTAAGTTTCGAACGCGCATAACGCGCTAACTCTGTAGAAATTTGTTCCAGTTGTAAAGACTGTTTTGCAATATCGCGGGAAACTCTTGAATAATCTTCGTTCGTATGCGCGATCCATTCTTTCTTGAATCCGGCGACAAATTCATTGAGCGGCGCCGTGTTGTAACAAATCACCGGCTTACCTGCACAAAACGCTTCCGCAACATTCAAGGGAAACTCGAATGTTCGTTTGCGGTTTTTGGACACGTGAATGCAGAAATCAGAAGCGTCAATCAAGGAATGGTAATCAATCGTTGGCTCGATGAAGCTCGTCAGAGTGAGTTTTTCCTGTTCAACCATTTTTCTGAATGAATCTCTCCAGCTGAGTGTTTCCCGATCCTGATTGTACAGGGGGAGCAAAAAGCGAAACCCACCTCTGCGCTGATATTCGCGCGCTGCGTAAAGGAAAGCGCTGAAATGATCATGATCGGCAAAGTCACTTAAAGCGACAACGAGCAGTCGATCCTCGACTCCATATTTTGCTCGAACTTCATCCGGCGCTTCATTTAAGGCAAACCGTTGAGGGCATGGAAGGATGGTTTCCGTTTGAATTCCTTTTGGGATCAATTCATGATCAGAATCACAAAACGTAACCACAATATCACCATAGCTCCGCGCCTCTGCGGCATTTACAAGTGTTTGAACGGACGGGATGGTGCCCTTTTTCGGAGCTCGTGTGAAAAAGTGGGCGAGATCGTATTTTTTGAGCTCGAAAAATAGGGTAGTGAATCCAGCATCACTGATTTTAATTTCAAATTCAGGCAGAGCTGATACAAGAGTTTCTGCAAACGTGCGCGCCTCATTTTGTCCCGAAGGACACACATATAATACTTTTTTCTTCATTTTTTAATTGGCGTCCTGGCGGTTAAACTACGATAAATTCTTGGTCAAATATTCGTGGATTTTGCGCGTGCGTTCGACCTGTCCTTTAGCTGCAAAACGTTCATAAAAACCATCCGCCCGGAATTCTTTTCCCAGTGCTCCCCAGTTTTGAACCTTTTGCAGAAACAACTTTTGTCCTTGTTCTTGCCAGTTATCATAGAAATCATCTTCTTCGATGATGTCGCCCAGCACACGAATGACTGCCTTGAGCGTTACCGCTTTATGGAACATATAATTTTTCTTGCCCCAGACATTTTCCATTACAGCAACAACGGCTTTCAAATAATCCACTACGAAGTCATATGCCTTGTCTGGTTTTAAATTGAAGTTGTATTCCCAGAAATCGTAATCCTGATCGATCAATCGATGAAATTCGTTGTAAAGCTCGGACTGTAATACCCACTTTTCCTGCTTGCTCCGTCCACCTAAACGATTGATGCGGTATTGAAGCGGGGAAGTGCCTTGATCGTAAAGCATGGTGACCAGACGCGCAGCCAATTTCTTTTCCGGGCTCACGGAGGTTACGCGATCCAACAAATCCACCAGATGGGATTTGCTAATCCTGGTATGCGTGGAGTTAATGATCACAAACATTTCGGCCGCGAAATCCGCTGATTTTCCATCGAAAATCATGCAGGGAACATCGATTTGATCCGCTTCTTGCTGATGGTGTTGTGAGTAAAAATGCAATCCCGCAAGACGATGCTGGCCATCGATGATCAGGTATTTGCCATCAGGCGCGGTTAAGTCTCCTACGGAAGCATATTGTCCGATGCGTTTGAACGTGAGTTCTTCCTGAGTGAAAAGAAGAATCGTACCGGGGATCAAGGGTTGCACCGCGGCATTTTCAAGGAAGTTCACGATTTCGCGAATTTTTCTCCGGTTCAATGAGCGTTGAAATGCGCCTTCTTTGCGTTCGACCGCGCCGATAAATTTTGCAACCTCATCAGGAGCTGCTTCCGACGCTTCAATCTGTTCGCCTTCATAATAATAGCGGCTGGTGAAATGAACTTTCGGTAGAAGATCCGCAGCTTTATAGCTTACAAAATAGAATTTTCCGTCTTTTTGTGTGATTTGAGTTGCAAGCATCTTTCCTCCTCTACAGCAGATCTGCGATCAGACGTTCGTAATCCTTTTGTCTGAATTTTTCTATGCAGTAACGAACATAAAGACCGCCCAGCGCGCCGGAAAAAAATACAGGCAAGCACACAATCCACCCGAGGGCGTTTCGCACTTCTTTCCAGAATGGCCAGTGGACATGCACCTGACGCCGAAATACGAGGTCTCGAAAATAATTCAGATAAACACCGAGCGCATCATTGAACATGTAATGAAAACGTCCATACTTTCCGGCGATCAATGTTCTTCCCGCCCGCAACTCTGTCAGGTACTCTTCCTTTGTTGTTGCTTTGCATGCGGTGTAGCAGCTTCCGAGCCGGAGAAGCGTGTGGGAATCACTCCCGCAAATTAACCCCTTGCCGGGAAAATATTCGGCGAGCTTTTGCATGATCACGTTATGACCCTCATCGATTGCGCCGTTCAATCCCTCAAAAAGATTAAACGAATCGATCATCTTTTCTAAAAAGGCGCGTCCTTTTATGGTTGCGGGAAATTCGTGAAATAGATGATTCAAGGCATGCAAAATGTGATGACTCCGCAGATAAGAAAGGGTGTCGTCGAAATTGCCTTTTAAGTAAGTGATTTCACGATGCTGCGTTTCGGTAATGTCATAGACGGCTACGTGCACACTCTTGTTGAATTCAGGGACCTGGACCGTGACTTCCTGACCAATGAAAAAATCCGATGCGTCAGGATATTTTTCAAGAAAGGCAAGACATCCCTCGATGCTGTCATGATCTGTGATCGTAACAAGATTCATGCCGCGTTTTTTTGCGAGTTCATACAGCGTAAACGGAGTGCTATAAGAATCCATAGGCTCGAATGCCGTCATGTGGTCCGTTTTGCCGCTGTAATACGTGTGGCAATGAAGGTCCGCCTTCAGGTACCCATCGGGTAGTTCTACACTTTTCGTAGGCATAAGTCTGAATTAGATAGGTATGATAACAATTTGTGAGCCCAGTTTGTAGGGCCGCGATTTAAACTCCCCCTTCTTACGTTTGTGGGGCCGGGATTTAAACTCTCCTTCTTATGAAGCAGGGGGCTGGGAGGAGGTTGGAAAGAACTCATCAACCTCGTCGTAACTCCCCCTTCATAAGGAGGAGGAATTCGTTTAGGGGACCAGGCCATATTTCAGCTGATATTCCCGGATTTTCTCGAGATTAAGGCCCAGTTTTTCGAGAAAAGCGTTGTCAATTTCAACGCCCTTGCTGAGCGCTTGCGTGATCTGTACGCTTTGCTGGTCCTTTGCTGTGAGGTCGAAAGATAATTTGCCATCCGCATTTTTGGTCGGTATAAACCCGGCAGCGACCAGTTCCTCAGGTTCAGAATCACAGATGCATCGAAATTGATCGACAATTTTAACCATGGTACCCCCGCATTTCGGGCACACATAGATGCCGTCCAGCACTCCGCTTTCCCTCGCTAAAATTCGCATGTGACAATTATATTGTACTGCTGGTTCTAGCCGGCAGGTTGCCGGCGTTACAAACTGCTGCCCGGCCAGAGGCCGGCGTTACAAACAATGTTGCCTCTTTTTGATTGTGCTTTTAAACTACTCATTCTCATGGCAAAAGTCACCCAGTGGAACCCTCTTTCCGAGGATGTTGCGACGTTCCAATTACACATCGAACCGGGAGAACGATTCCCAGAATACATCCCGGGGCAAAACATCCAGCTATTTCGGAGTGGAGAAACGCTATTATTTTCAATCGTTTCTGCGCCTTATGAAACCGCCATCCATCATTATTTAGAGTTCTTTGTAAATCGCGATCGAGAGTTTTCGAATGGCGAATCGATGAAATTTAGCGACGCAGCTACGGGTGACTTTACTCTAAATTGCACGGAAAATTTTCGGAATGTTCTTTTTGTTGGAACGGGAACGGGGATCGCCCCATTCGTTTCAATGATCCGGCATTTAAACCATGAAAAAACGTCCCGAGTCCGGTGTACTCTGATCCAGGCAAGCCGCAAATTCCAGGAATTGGGATATTATAAAGAGCTGTCAGCAATTGAAACTCAGGGGAATTTAGATTTCATTTATATTCCGTCTGTCAGCCGACCGTCGGATCAAGATTGGCAGATGGAAAACCTGGGAAAAGGACGCGCTGGAAATTTGTTGCGCGATTTGCTGAACTTGCCTCGGTCCGGTGAAGCGGTTTTGCCCGCCTCGCTAAAGACGAAGGATTTAAGCGAACGTCTGGATCCCGATCGCACAATCATCCTGGCCTGTGGCGGTCATGCTTCGGTCAGCGACATTCGCGATGTTGCATTGCAAAAGACGATCCGGTTCGTAAAAGAGGATTGGTAAAAGAATAGATGACTAAACTACATCGAAAAGAATTAAAACATGATGAAGTTCGTGATCGGGTAGCGGATGCAGTCAAGTCCGTAAAGATTCACGGCCGCGAACTGCTCTATATAATCTTGATCGTCGTTGCCGTAGCTGGCATCGCAGTGGCCTGGTACTTTTACGAACGCAACCAGCAAGAAAATGCGCAGACTCTGCTTGGCCAGGCGATGGAAAAGTTCAGTGCACCGGTTTTAGAAAAGATCGATCCGAATATTCCGAAACCTGCTTACAACTTTTCTAGTGAAATTCAAAAATATACCGAAGCCCGAAAGGATTTTGAAACGGTGATTTCGAAATACGGAAATACTCCGGCAGCCGATATGGCGCGATACATGGCCGGAATTTGTTCTTTTTATTTAAAAGACAACACGAAGGCCGAAGACTATCTCAAGCAAAGTTCCAAAATTTCCGATCGAAACATTCTTTACTATCAGTCGCGCATCGCCCTTGCAGATCTCTATTCCAAGTCGAAGCGTTACGATGATGCAATCAAAGTATTGAACGAAGCTTTGAACCGTTCAAAACCTCAGGTGCCGCTGGAATTCGTGATGATGCAATTAGCGGATGCATACGACAAAGCAGGCAAAAAGAAAGAAGCAAGAGATACCTATCAGAAAATCGCAAACGATTATAAGGATTCAGCGGCAGGTTTTCAGGCTCAGCAAAAATTAAATCAGGTACAATAGACGAGATGGAAACATCTCCGGTCTTCCGCGGAAATTTAACGGAACGACAACTTCCGGAGATTTTAAATCACCTGTTCCGATCATCAGAAACCGGTACCCTGCTGCTTGAACAACATTCCATCCAAAAGCGACTGTTTCTTGAAAGCGGCAGGATCATGTTTGCCGCTTCCAGCGACCCTGATGATCGATTGGGCCCCCTTCTGCTTCAGCGAAGCAAGGTCAGCGTAAAACAGCTGGAAGAAGCTGCCCTGAAAATCACTGCGGGCAAAAGACTCGGTACAATTCTCGTTCTGCAAGGAATTCTTCAGCCAAATGATCTTTATCATCTGGTCCTTGAACAAATCAAAGAAATCGTATTTTCTTTATTTGGATGGACAGAAGGTTCATTTGAATTTACCCGCGGAGATTTGGCAGAGAAAGAAGTCATTGTGCTGAATACACCCATGCCCGATTTGATCCTGTCGGGCATTCTTCGGGTTTCGCGATGGTCTTTGATCCAGCGGGCACTCCCGAGTCTCGATGCCGTGTACCGCAAAAAAGAAGGATGGTTACCCTTAGTCCGCACGATGAATCTCACCCGTGAAATAGAAGCAATGGCGGACCTGTTGGATCGCCCCCGAACGCTCGATGAAATGCTAAAAATATCGACACTTGGGGATTTTGAAACGTATCGCACAATCTGGGCATTCCTGGAAATCGGGATCATCGAAGAGATTCTTGTTGCGCCGGAATGGACTTCCGAAACGGTAGAAGAAAGTACAACGGGTCGCATCGAACCGCCACAAACCAAAACGCAGGAAATGCCAGCTGCGGCAGCTGAAGATGCCGGCCCAACAGTCAAGATCAATCCTGAATCAATTCAAGAGCTTCATCCCGGTGATCCATCGCAAAACACTTTGGATGAGCAAGAATTATTTACGGAACTTTCCTTTTCGGATCTTGCCGAATTGACGGACGCAAAAGAGCAGGAGCAACAAACGGTTCCAGAGCGGGGACCATCTTCCGTTGAGCCATGGGAGATGCAAGTGCTTCCGCAGATCAGAGATTTCAATGAGCTGCACCGTTATTTATATGAGATGGTCGCGCTGGAACTTGGAAGCGGAGCATCCAATTTTGTTGGAAAAGTTTTCCGCAGAGCATCCACAAAATATCCGCTTGTATTTGAAGGTGTTGGAATGAATGATTTTGGCGAACTCGAAGAAGGGCCGCTCCTTGCGAATATTCAATCCAATATCGTGCAGGAATATGCGCAGGCTTTGGATTATCTGATTTCAGAAGAACGTTCGATGATCAGTCTGTTTCTCGAAATGCGGAGAGCAGAGGCGATTGAAGCCGGATTAAAAAGAATATTGAATCGAAGAGAACGCGCGCTTCAATGAGTTTCGAAACGATCCAGGTATCGAATCCCGCGGAGAAAATTCTTCAGGTTACTTTGAACAGGCCGCGTCAATTCAACGCGCTCAACAAACAGACGATGCTCGAGTTGAAGGATGCGCTGAATTTGTCCTTTGAAGTTTTGATTTTGACGGGATCAGGACGTTCTTTCTGTTTCGGAGCTGATTTCACTGAGTTTCAAAATCGCCAGGATTTGCCTGCATTGCTGGATCTGTTTCAAAGCCTGATTCTCGACCTTTATCATCATCCTAAAATTACGATCGCTTGCTTGAACGGATTTGCTACGGGCGCCGGATTGGATCTCGCGCTTGCTTCTGATTTCCGGTTTGCAGCCGAAAAAATAAAACTCGGTGAAGCTTACATCTCTATGGGACTAGTTTCCGATGGTGGTGGTTCGTTCACGCTTCCACGTTTGGTCGGCATCGCATGCGCGATGGAAATGTTTCTAACAGGTGAGGCCGTTACTGCAGAAGACGCAATGCGGATGGGTTTCGTCAATAAAGTTTGTTCGCAAGCTGACCTGATGCCTCGCACTCTCGAATTTGCAAATCAACTTCTATCAAAACCCGCAACTGCCCGCACACATATCAAACGACTGCTGAAAAATCCATCTCCAACTCTACAGGAAGCTCTGAACAAAGAATGGGCCGCTCAATTGCTGTGTTTCGATGATCCTGATCATCTCCGTTTGGCTGAAGAATTCAACGCAAAGACGCAAAGACACAAAGAGAAAAAGGACTGAATACTTTGCAGCTAGTGTACAATCCCTAACGTCTTCATTTTCTCAAACAGTTCTTTTCCCGCGACCGAGTGTCCATGTTTGTTCCAGTGCCAGTCATAATTGTTATTGAACATCATATGATTCTTACGAAAATCCTCTTTGAAGGAGGTGGTCAGATCCAGGAAATAGCAATTGTTTTTTGCGGATGCATTCTTCATTAACTCATTCATCCATTGAATCGGACTCTTTTCATTCGCTCCTGAATAGATTTCTTGCCTCAGAGCATCCATCATGAACAGAATCGGAATTTGCGGGTTCTCCATGCGGATTTTATCCACAATAAAATAGGTCGCATCTTCGATGATTGCTTTCGACTGATTGACTGAAGTTGCATCGATGTTGGCAACATAATTCTTCAACTGCGGACGTTCCGCATTTTCTGGAAATCTTTTCCAGACGCTCAAATTCTCGTACACATATCTGACGATAGCACTTCTCTTGAGCATTCGTTTCCACGGTTTAGACGAATAAGGTTGTGGCGCAACCTCCTGAAAGTGGCCTGGCTCCCCCGTAATTCTTAGAAAGAAAGGAGCAGAGCTGAATTTCGCAAGAGACTCATCAAAGTCGTTGTGCACAACGCAAACGACCAGGACATCCGGATGAAAATGTTTTTGAACGTACCGGCTCATTTGCAAATATTGCGAGAGTGGTGCACCGGAAATTCCAAAAGAATAGACGCGATAATTGTCTCTAAGTAGATTCCGCAAAACGCCCGCAAAATTCTCATCAGAATTTACGGCGAAGGCTTCCACGTACGAATCGCCAATGATAGCGATCAATGGTTTCGAAGTAGACTCCGAGTAATCTACCGGACTGTTCCAACCGGCATTGTTAATCATCCATTTCCCGCCAGGATTTGCGGCACGACCGGACGTGAAAGTTCCGCTTCTTAAATATCTCGGATCATAACGCATGATCTTGTCCTGCCGGTCGAAGTAAACGTAAGGAAGTTCACAGGAGTGGATTACGAATCGAAAAAATAACTCCAGGAGAACTGCAAGAACAATCAGGGTTGGCAGCGAAATGAAGAAAAATTTTCGCAACGCCCTCATTGCCGGGTCAGCATTTAAATTTCTACGAAGCGATCGGTGTAGCGGTAATTCATCGTAAGCGTTAGCAGGAACGCTTCGAGTTCCATCATGTAGTGCGATTCTTTGGCGGGATCGTAATAGATATCGATTGTCTGCGCGCGTTCCGCAAGATAACGAATCAACCCCCGAACCAGGTTGATTGAAGTTCCGGTCCAGTAATGCACAAGATTTCTCAACGCGTGGCGATGGTTCATGATAAATTCGTAAGCTGGACGGAATTTTTCGTCTTTCTTGATTTCAAAAATCTCGCGAAGATCACCATCCAGATACGCACCCAGTTGAGACACAATTTTCGGGTATTCCTTGCTGTGGTGCCGCTCATAGTATTCAAGAATCGTTACTTTGATTTCCGATACCGGCAAGTCTTCCATCATCGCGGCAACGCGCGGTTGCTGCTGTCCGAGCTCTTTTGAAATTTTTTCTACATACTCCAGCTTTCGCAACGCTTCCCAACCTTCGTACTGTTTTCTCCAATCAAGATCGGGGGTCAACCATACTGCAAAGGTTTCTGCAAAATCCTCATCGGGATGTTTTTGCGCGTACCAGCCTTTGCTGTATTTCACATATTTTTTACTGAGCGGATTCGGCTTGTAGTCTTCAACATACGGACGGCTATACGGACCAAAAATCGAGTGCCATTCGTCCGTTTTATACAGCTCGTAAGCATAATTGAAAGCGTGACCTGCCTCGTGCCGCAAGTACAGAATGATTTCCTCTTCGCTCTCAAGGTTCTCGGTATATTCATCCTCGATCCTTGCCAGCTTCTTGTCCGCCAGGTAAAAAGGTATCCCGATGATTGGAATGCTGTCCGGACAACCCCATTCGTCAGACAGATAACATTTCGGCCTGAAAACGAGCCCTTTTGCCTCCATTTCTTGATAAAGCTGCTGGATTTTCGTTTCCAGAATCGTACCCTCAATTTTTAAAGGCATCTCGGAAATCTTTTGGGCAAGGACGTGCGCCCGCTCTTCTTCCCAGTTCTTTGCCTTGGACGGTTCTTTCTCGTCGACGACAGGTGTGGTTTCCATAACGTTCGGACGTAGCAATATTAATCAATCTTACCCGAAAGCGCAATGAAAATTTCTAATCTATTAGTAGCATTTTGTAGCATGAAAAATGGCCATTTTGAACCCGAATTACCGACGACAAAAAAGGTCTTGACAGGACGGAAACAGGGGCGTATTATGAATAACGCTTCACGGAGGAAAAGAAGCAGTCATTTTCAGGATGCGAAAAAAGCAACAATCCTTAGGTTGACGACCCCGGGCGCCTCCCTTCCTTACGGCGACCCAAAGTCGCCGACTCAAAGATTCAAACAGATTTAAAAATTTTTCCGATTTTTTTGTTTTTTAGTATTGACAAAAAACGAAAAATTCTTAAAATCGAAGTACTTTTTTCCCCGAAAAAGACCGAGATCAACAGAAATTGTCGGACAACACCCGTGTCCGAGAATGTTTGTTGAACTTGAACGTAGCGGTAAGCAATTGCCGTCTACAGAGTTCTTTGAAAATTGAATAGTAAGGGCACAACCGGATAATTTAACACTCGGTATAGAGATTGAAGGTTGAAAGTTGAACGTCAAAATTCAACTCAAACCGGAGATCTTTTTACTTAGAACAATTTTCAGGAAGTTATTGGTCAAAGTGGTCGGCTTTCAGCCTTCTACTTCAACCTTCAACTTCCATATAGGTTTATGGTCAAGCTACTAAGAGCATACGGTGGATGCCTTGGCAACCAGAGGCGAAGAAGGACGTGGCAGGCTGCGAAAAGCTGCGGTGAGTCGCGAGCAGGCTCTGACCCGCAGATGTCCGAATGGGGCAACCCCATCGGGAGAGATCCCGATGATTCCACACTGAATTCATAGGTGTGAGAAGGCGAACGGAGGGAAGTGAACCATCTTAGTACCTCCAGGAATAGAAAACAAGGCAGTGATTCCCCCAGTAGCGGCGAGCGAACGGGGAACAGCCCAAACCTTATCCGTGTAAGCATGCAGGCGTTGCGGATAGGGTGTTGTAGGAAGAAATCCGTCCATTCTGCAAATGGACAGAGAGTCAGAAAACTGGAATCTAGTCGAAGGGTTTTGGAAGAGCCCACCAAAGAAGGTGACAGTCCTGTAGATTAAAAGTTTCAGTCTCTCGATTTTTTTCCTGAGTACCACGGGACACGTGAAATCCTGTGGGAAACCGGGAGGACCATCTCCCAAGGCTAAATACTACTGGTTGACCGATAGTGAACAAGTACCGTGAGGGAAAGGTGAAAAGAACCCCTGCTAGGGGAGTGAAATAGTACCTGAAACCGTATGTTTACAAGCAGTGGAAGCACTATGTTTGGGTTCGCCTGAACAGTGCAACCGCGTGCCTTTTGCATAATGAGCCGGCTAGTTATTGTACGTAGCAAGGTTAAGCTTTTTAAGCGAGCCGAAGCGAAAGCGAGTCCGAATAGGGCGCATCAGTTGCGTGCAATAGACGCGAAGTCAAGTGATCTATCCTTGGCCAGGGTGAAGCGTACTTAACCGTGCGCGGAGGCCCGAACCAATGTTGGTTGAAAACAGCTTGGATGAGCTGAGGATAGGGGTGAAAGGCTAATCAAACTTGGTGATTGCTCGTTCTCCCCGAAATAGCTTTAGGGCTAGCGTTGAAAGATGGATGATGCTGGTAGAGCACTGAATGGGCTAGGGGCCTTACCGGGCTACCAAACCCAATCAAACTCCGAATGGCATCGATCTTATTTCAGCAGTCAGACAGTGGGGGATAAGCTTCATTGTCGAAAGGGAAACAGCCCAGATCGCCAGCTAAGGTCCCAAAATATATGCTAAGTGGGAAAGGATGTGGAAACGCTCAGACAGCCAGGAGGTTGGCTTAGAAGCAGCCATCCTTTAAAGAAAGCGTAATAGCTCACTGGTCGAGTGGTTCTGCGCCGACAATCCAACGGGGCTAAAGCATATTACCGAAGCTGCGAACTCGAATTATCTTCGGATAGTTCGATTGGTAGGGGAGCATTCCAAGTTCAGTGAAGTCAGACCGTAAGGACTGGTGGAGAATTTGGAAGAGACTCTGCCGGCACGAGTAGCGATAAAACAGGTGAGAACCCTGTTCGCCGAAAACCTAAGGTTTCCTGAGGAAGGTCAGTCCTCTCAGGGTTAGCCGGTCCCTAAGGCGAGGCCGAAAGGCGTAGTCGATGGGAAACAGGTTAATATTCCTGTGCTGCCGTTATGTCGTTTGGACGATGGGGTGACGCAGAAAGATAGGTCTAGGGCCTATTGGATGGCACGCCGCAAATCGAGATGGATCCTGCAGGTAAATCCACAGGGTCATTCAACATTGAGAAATGTGGGGAAGCGCGTTCTTCGGAACAAGCCAACTGATTGATTCTATGCTGCCAAGAAAAACCTCGATTCGGAGACATAAAGGCAACCGTACCGCAAACCGACACAGGTAGGTAGGAAGAGAATTCTAAGGCGCACGAGTGATCTCTCGTTTAGGAACTCGGCAAATTAGCCCCGTAACTTCGGAAGAAGGGGTGCCTCAGTAGGGTGTCAAAGCCCGAGGAGGCCGCAGCGAACAGAGTCAGGCGACTGTTTACTAAAAACACAGGGCTCTGCAAAGACATAAAATCGATGTATAGGGTCTGACGCCTGCCCGGTGCCGGAAGGTTAAGAGGAGCGGTTAGCCCCATTGTGATTTCAGATGTAGGATTTCAGATTTTAGATTGAACGCCGCGCAGACGCAGCGCTAAATCCGCCGAAGGCGGTTCAATCTGAAATCAGTAATCTGAAATCTGAAATTAGAATGGGGCGAAGCTGTGAATCGAAGCCCCGGTAAACGGCGGCCGTAACTATAACGGTCCTAAGGTAGCGAAATTCCTTGTCGGGTAAGTTCCGACCTGCACGAAAGGCGTAACGACTTCCCCACTGTCTCCAATACAGGCTCAGCGAAATTGAATTCCCCGTGAAGATGCGGGGTTCCCGCGGTCAGACGGAAAGACCCCGTGCACCTTTACTGCAACTTTACACTGGCATTAGGAATGGGATGTGTAGAATAGGTGGTAGGCATTGAAACCGCGGCGCTAGCTGTGGTGGAGCCGCAATGTGAAATACCACCCTTCTTGTTCCTGATGTCTAACCGCGATCCTGAAACGGGATCCGAGACAGTGTATGGTAGGCAGTTTGACTGGGGCGGTCGCCTCCCAAAGAGTAACGGAGGCGCGCGATGGTAGGCTCAATCCGGTCGGAAATCGGATGGTGAGTGCAATGGCAAAAGCCTGCCTGACTGCAAGGTCGACGGACCAAGCAGAGACGAAAGTCGGTCATAGTGATCCGGTGATCCCGAATGGAAGGGTCATCGCTCAACGGATAAAAGGTACGCCGGGGATAACAGGCTGATCTTGCCCAAGAGTCCACATCGACGGCAAGGTTTGGCACCTCGATGTCGGCTCATCGCATCCTGGGGCTGAAGCAGGTCCCAAGGGTTAGGCTGTTCGCCTATTAAAGCGGTACGTGAGCTGGGTTTAGAACGTCGCGAGACAGTTCGGTCCCTATCTGATGTGGGCGGAGGATACTTGAGAGGAGCTGTCCCTAGTACGAGAGGACCGGGATGGACGAACCTCCGATGTACGAGTTGTCACGCCAGTGGCACTGCTCGGTAGTCGTGTTCGGCAGAGATAAACGCTGAAGGCATCTAAGCGTGAAGCTTGCCTCAAGATTAGGTATCCCGTGGAGTAATCCACCTAAAGAGTCGTGGCAGACGACCACGTTGATAGGCTGGGTGTGTAAGGTTGGAGTAATCCCCTGAGCTAACCAGTACTAATTCTCGTGCGGCTTGACCATAATTGAACTATTAGATGCGTGTTAAACGTACAGTTGTCGCCCTTTACTATTCTTTGCAATCTTAAAATGATTACAAGTTTTTGGTGACCTAACCGGTGGGGAAACACCCGTTCCCATTCCGAACACGGAAGTTAAGCCCACCAGGGCCGATGGTACTAACTTTGTAAGGAGTTGGGAGAGTAGGTCGTTGCCAAGATTAATTATGAACCGCCAAGACGCCAAGTGGTGTCTTGGCGGTTTTTTATTTTGGAGGGAGAAAAACAGAGAGCGCCGGCGATCACGCCGGCATCTGGGACCGCCGGCCGCTGGCCGGCATTTTTTTGGGAGGCAAAATGAATGACGAAGAATTCTTAAAAGCGTTCGAATCTTGCACACTCGAAAAATTTCATCATCGCGATCACATCCGCATGGCGTGGATCTATTTGCGCAAATATGGTTACGAAGAAGGATCAACGAAAGTAAAAGAAGGAATCAAAACATTTGCAGCCGCCAAAGGCGCAACCACGCTGTATCACGAAACCATCACCGAATTCTGGATCCGCCTCGTGCAACACGTGATCGAAAATCATCCCGCAGAAACTTTCGAAGAATTCTTCGCCAAGTTCCCGCCATTGCAAGATTCCAAATCGATCTATCGCCATTACACAAAAGACTTTTTGATGAGTGAATTCCCTCGCAAAGAATGGAAGGCTCCGGATCTGATGGCAATGCCATAGGTTCAATGCACGTATGGCGGCAAAACTCAATTATGATTTCAAGACTGTGTAACTCTTTCTGAGTTTTGGAAAGTATTTCACATATCCGATAATGTGGATGACAACTGGTTCATTCGTTGGCTTGCCAGTCGGAATTTCAACCGAAGCCATTCCGTACGGTTGAATCGAATTTTCATAAGATTCGTACACGTTAGCAAAGTTCAGGCCCTGTTTTAACCAGATTTGAATTCCGCGAAGTCGATTGGCCTTGGAAAGAGTCCATGAAAGCTCGATGCGTTCCCCAGGGCCCAGGCGGTAACCATGAACTTTCATCTGTAATTGTGGCCCAAACATTACGACGATCGCTTGAAGAATCGATAAAAGTATAAGAATTCCAGGAATTGCAAATATTGATAACAGACCGGCTGCCAGATAATTGGGATGCTTCCTCCAGTTGATGATGAGAAAGCAAATTGCGCCTGCAATGATGAGGTTCCAAATGACTCCAAACACGACCTTGTTCGTTTGAACCGTTTTGACCGGCTGAATCGTTAGCATTTGTTTGTTAGGATGAGTTTATTCCTCACTTCACTTCATCATACTCAATACTTCCAGGCATGCCACCGCTTTATAGTATCTAGTATGATGACAACATGTGGTCTTATCTTGCAAAAGTTGTCGCAATTCTTGTTCTGGTATTATCCTGTGTTTTGTTTGCACAGGATCACGCGATGCTACAACGCGCAAAATCGTTGGAATTCAATACTCCTTACGAACCGCCTCCGGGCAATCCGCTCAGTCACTATGCATCGGGTTTTGCAAAGGTGATTTGTTCCGCGGTTTTTATCACCGGTTTGGATCCGGTATTCGCAGCGAAGAACGTTGGAGATTTTACGGCACCGTTTGAAATTCGCGCAAAACTCGGTCAGCCGGTAATTGATCGTGAGAAAAAATCCGTAACGGTTTCTGTCCCTGGCGGCGAGCCGCGTACCGCAATTTATCTCGGTGATCAGGGATGCGTCACGCTTCCAATCGGTAAGGACTCCGTATTTTATAAGCCGCTCAAACTCACCAGCACACTTGCGGATACTACAAAGCAGCCATGGCCGATGGGAGATGTGTTGCCCGCGGACCCGCTGCCGAAAGAAATCGATCGCAAAAAAATTGACGAAGCGCTAGCTGCGGCTTTCGAGCCGGCATCCGCCATGACAGCGGCGTTCGTTGTAACGTGGAAAGGCCGCATCATTGGTGAGCGTTACGGCGCGGGTATCACCGCCCACACTCGATTAGAAGGCTGGTCGATGGGCAAGAGTGTAACCGCAACGTTGATGGGAATTCTGATCCAGCAAGGGGCGTATCAATTAATGCAACCGGCGCCCATTCCGGAGTGGCAAAATCCGGGAGATCCGCGCGCCAAAATTCGGATCGCAGATCTGCTGCAAATGTCGAGTGGATTGCGAATCCGCGCACCAGAAGATCCCGATTACGATCCGGCAGGAACATATGCGGATCATTTTTATCTTTACACCGGCACAATCAACTCCTTTCATTATGCGGCGACCCGCCCTTTGCAGTGGCCTCCGGGAAAAGTCGGTCGATACCGAAACACCGATCCGGTTCTCGTGAACTATCTTGTGCGGCTTGCGGTGGAGAAGCGCGGCGAAGAATATTTATCATTTCCGCGGAGAGTCCTGTTTGACAAAATCGGCATGCGCACAATGATCGTGGAAACAGACCCTTACGGAAATTTTCTTCTTCAAGGATACGAGTTGGCTTCTGCCAGAGATTGGGCGCGACTCGGCAATTTGTATTTGCAGGACGGCATGTGGAATGGACAACGGATCCTTCCCGAAGGTTTCGTGAAGTTCGTCAGCTCCGTTGCGCCCGCATGGCAGGCCGATGCAAATCCCGTTTATGGCGGGTTTTTCTGGATTAACGGGCTGGCGGATTTCCCAGCGGTGCCGCGTGAGACTTATTTCATGTCTGGCGCCGGCGGCCAAAAAACCTTCATCATTCCCAGCCACGATCTGGTTGTTGTACGCCTGGGACACTCGAGAGGCCAAGAAGCAGCCGTTCAATCGGTAAACAGCGCACTAAAAATATTGATGCAGGCCGTTCCGAAGAACCCTTAACGGATCAAACGATGTTACTGAGGAATAAATTTCGGTGGAATCATGGTCTGCACACAGCTCATGTCGATTTTGTTTTCATCGCCTGTATTCAAGAAATCATTGATCACGAAATCGATGCAATGGGAATTGGTCATGCCTTCGAAATCGTGCGCGCCTCGTTGAACAATGAGAATCCGCGAATGCGATAAATTTTCTGCGACGGATCGGATAAAATTCGGTGGATTTACCGGATCAAGTTCGCCACCGATGAGAAGCGTAGGAACGGCGGAGTGAACCGGTTCTATAAAGGAAGGATTGGGCTGCGCGATCCACTGGTCACATCCTTTTTTTTGCGCTTCGACGCGAAAATTTCCCAGAAAAGTATCACGCGATGCCGCATTCCCTTCTTCGGCTGTGTAAAAAGGAACGTCTTCTGTGCACGTTGTTGAAAGAAAATAACCTTCAGCAATTGAATCTTGCGTGCCGCTTAAAAAATCATATCCGGATTGCGCGAGAGGTCCATAGTTGCCGTGAGCCGCAAGATGGATTTGGCGCGGCAGTTGAACGGCTGTTTTGGGTGAATAAAGCATGTAGCGAATCGTTTGACCGATGCCATTGCGGGAGAGTGAAAGCTGCACTGTTTTATGCGCGCTTCCGTCAAATGCTTCCGCGCTGATTGGTTGCTGATCTGCCTTACGAAGAATTTGTCCGAGTTCCTGGGCGATATTCGGAAATGCCGAATGGCAGGTGGCGTCCTTTTGACATACTGCGATGATCCCGTTCAAAGATTTTTGAGCATCTGCGGCGAACGTGAGCGGCATCTTTGCAAATGTTGGAAAAATGTCCCACATTGTTGCTGTTCGAACGTGATCGCCATGCTGCCGCAAATAGGCTTGAACGACGCGGCTTCCGTACGATGCGCCTATGATGTTAATGCGATCGTATCCAAGACCAGCACGGACGTCATCCAGATCATCGACCGCCAATGTGGTGTTGTACAACTTCAAATTTGCCCGCGATTCCAGTTGTTTGCGGCAGACGGACAGATCTCGGGAAGACCAAAAATAATCCAACATGGACTGGACAGCTGCCACACGATCTGCCGCGGGGCATGACAATGCATTCGATTGTCCGGTTCCGCGAACATCTACCAGAACGATATCGCGATTGACGTTCATTTCGGACCACGTTTTCAGCGTGAGTTCCACTTCATTCGTAGCGCCTTCACCTGGTCCTCCGGAAAAATAAAATAATGGATCGGCCATTTTGGATTTTCCTGTTGCGGGAAGAACAACAATATGCAACGGAACTTTCCTCCCTGTATGCGAATCTCGATCTTCATAAACCTCCAGAGTTCCGCAAAGCAGCGGTTGTTTCACGTTCCTGACGTGGCAGCGTTTCAGTTCGATCGATGGTGTTGACGCTGGCTCGGACGCCAGAGCCTTTAATGAGATCAATAACAAAACCGCCGTAGCAATTTTCTTCAGCATGTTGAAATGATACCGCCAAGACGCCCAAGTGCGCGAAGCAAAATTCTGGAGTAAAATGAATCATCTTGATGACTCAACGATTCTGGTTTTTTCCTATCCTCATTCTCGCTGCAGTCCTGCGCTTGACTGCAGAGGAGCCGGCTAAAGCTCACGTGAAGATTACGCAAAAACATTTGAGCATGCTCTGTTTGGATCAGAAGGCGGTCAAAGACAGCCAACGAAGCTGGGATCTTCCACTAACGGAACACAGCCTGACGTTCACGGTTGCAAATCAGCCACGGTCCGGAACGAACAACAATCAGGTTGATCCGGGCGTAGCCGTAATTCGCTTCACACCAATCAGCGGACACCTTTACGAAATCGAAATCCGTGGCCCGGGGGAATCCTATTCAACGCGCGTTTGGCGGAAAAATGAATGGAAACCGGTCGTTCGCGATCGAACCACCGGTTTAATTGTCAGCAGTGATCCGGAATGGGTTGACTCTAAAACCTGCGCTGCTAAGTGAACGAGAGAGCGCCGACGTTCACGTCCGCGCACGCTGGATTAAAATTAGTCGGTCCGCTTGGATGGTTCCACCGAGCCATCCGAATAAATGCCATTCACCTGGACGGTCTTTCCATTTTCAACGACGAACTGCAAACGAAAATCATCCAGGCCTTCGCCTTCAAAAGTCGTTTGGGTGAGTGCGCGCAGTTTATATTTGGGCCCACTGCGCTGGTAATACAAAGTGCCGTTTTCGAAAGTAATGTGTCGATCTTCATAGGTGCCCGCATATGATGAGAGTATCGATTCATCAACATGAACAGGATTTGTTTTGGCTTGTTGTGACAATAACGTCCATTCAATTTCCGATTTACGCGCAGCATCTTTTGTTTTTCCCGCGAGTGTTTTCAATGCAAGTTCATACGCTTTGTCTAAAGCTTGATCTGAAGGCACCGAAATGTCAGGAGTAACACCGGTGCCTTCCCAATTGGTTTTTGAAATCGGATTGATGGCGCGCGCCACGGGTACCGCCAGAACAAAATCGTTTTGCGCAACTTTTTGATCTGTTGGATGAGCCCCGCCACCTGTGGTTTCTCCAATCAACGTTGCGCGTTTTAAGTTTTTCATGTTGTAACAAAATTCTTCAGCACCTGAAAAAGTTCTTTTGCTCGTCAAAATGTATAGATCGGCGTTTTCAAGTTTTGGGCCCGGCACGTAGGGCAATGTCCAAAAGTTTTCCGTAAGATCTTCCGATCGTGTGTAGATGTCGTTCAAGTGAGTAGGCTCTTTGAAGAAATAGCTGCTGATAAATTGCACCTGCGTTGGATCACCGCCTCCGTTCTGTCGTAAATCGATAATGATCGCGTCGCAATTCGCCAGAAAGGCGAGAGCGCTTTGAGCCGTAGGCCCAGCATCGGCAGCCGATGCAAAATAGCGGAAATCCAAATACCCGATGTTTCCAGACAAACGCTCTACTTTACGAAAACCAAAATTATCCCGTTTTGCATCCGCCAGCGAGCTATCCTGGGCCTTTTTCTTTTCATCTTCGTTTTGATCGTTCAACCGGCGAACTCCGGCCGCGAGCTCGGGATTGTAATTGAAATTCAGATGTTTATCTTTGCTGACCGATCGCAGATCGTCTGCTAGGGCGTGAGCGAAAACCGCCGCATCATTCAACCTGTCATACTCGCCATTTTTTAGCTTTGTAGAAATCAGATTCTCCATTTTCTGCGCAGATTCCGGATAAACGTAAAACTTGTCCAGAAGCTGATTGACTTCGGTTACAATCGCCTGTTTCTGCTTGGAATCGAGTTGTTTTTTTTCGGACATCTGACGGCTTTCCACGGTTCGCAGCATCAAAAGCATCAGAAATGCAAATAATATTTTTCTCATCATCAAACTCCGGTTTATTTTTTCGTTCTTGCGTTCAAGCCACCAATGAGTAAATCGGCGATTCTCGAAACAAGATCTTCAATATCTTTTTTTCTGCCGAGTTCTTTCGGTGTAAGGCTGTAAGGAAGCATGGAATTGGTTGCCCAGATCAAGGCATCGGCAGTTTCTTTTACGTTGTTCATTTGAAATACACCTGTTTCGATTCCTTCCTGCAGCGCTTGTGCCAGGATCTCTGCTTCTTTTTCAAAATGGATTTGACGCCGCGCCATCAATGATGCTCGCACGGCGGAGAGTAAATCGTTCAGGCTTTGCGAATAATTTCGCACGCTTTCGAAGCGCGTTAGAACGCGGGCGATCAGCATGTCTTTGACTTTTTTGTGAGGCGGAAAATTGCTGCTTGCGATTCTTCGAAGCTCGTACAACAACCGTTCGATGATTCTGTCGATGTGAGAAAGGACCAGCTCTTCTTTACTGGAAAAATGAAGGTAGACCGTACCTTTTCCGATTCGCGTCTGTGTCGCGATATCTTCAACCGTCATTTTCGTATAGCCGTATCGCGCCAGCAGAGTGTCCACCGAATCAAGAATCAGGTCGCGAATATCTTCCCGCTGCGCGATTGCTCTCATAATGACTTTTGACTATAAGTGTAATCCGGTCATATCTGAGAGTCAACAAGCGCGCAAACGCTCTCACGGAAATTCCTGCCTAAGACTTAATGCGGATGATTTCCCCGATCGCACGAAACTTGGCCAGAGTGATTCTTGTTAACGCATTCGGTGCAGCTGAAATCCGGTTTTGTTAAAACGGTTGCGAGCGGTGGAAAGTTGGTTTGTTGAATGGGCCCCGAAGCGTGCGCGATTCGATAATTGAAAACAGTGCGAATAAAACAGGTGCAATCGAGAGACTGCGATAACTCCGGATCTTTTGCGCAGTAACTCTTTGCTTTCGGCACTTCACTCATCACGAACTGGCGATCCAGAGGAGATAGATTGAGGCCGCGCGGATCCTGTTGCAATGTAGCCATCGTAAAGGCATCCACTTTTTCATCTTGCGGAGCCGCTCCGTTTGGTGATGCGGAAGAACTTGCAGTTGCCGTTTTCTCTTCGACGGAATGAGCCGATTCAAAAGTCCATTCTGTATCAACCGCTTTATAAGCCTTATATGCCTCATCTTCCATACGAGTAGCTTTCTGCGTTTTTAAAACATTCGTGTCCTGAGAAGCCTGGCATTCAACCGGCATGTGCCATTGATCTACTCCCGCTTGAATTTTGTAGCCATATTTTTTTGCTACAAAATGCAAATAAGCGTCTTGAATGGAGTACAAATTTTTTGTGTTTCCTACAAATATGCTGCTGAAATAGGTGCTATGGTTTTGAGGATCCGTGATGAAACAGAAGAGTGGTCGGGTCGGGGATTGGTTTGGATTGTAGGGCGCCTCACCCGCAAATGCCGTGGTGGTAAGGAAGAAAATAATCGAGAGATAAACAAAAAAACCTTTACTCATATCTTTTTTAAAACCTCCTGATTGCGTTCAGTCGCGTTCCAGTATTTTCGAAGCGGTGTCATAGGTGGCGGTGCGCACCCATTGGAGCGTACCTTTCACGTTTCGGATCGCCATGAAGTAAAAAGTTCCAAACCGGCGGTCTCCATTTTTGTTGAGAATGGTCCAGCCCGTTGCTCCAAAGTACTTTGATGCGACCTCACGAATGTTTTGTTTTACAAAATCGGATGTCTTTTCCTGCGGTCTCAATGCGACGGTTCTCGCAGCAATTTGAACCGCGTCATAAATCCCGAGCGCAAATGCTTCCGGTGATATCCCTGTTTGTTGTTCGATTTTTTTTACGATCGGTCGCCACACAATCGCTGCTTCCGGAGGAAGTCCCGGTAAAGGATTCGGATAATTTGCAACGCTGGCGAACTGCGCCGCCTCCGAGTCATTCAACAATGCTTGACTGAGCGCCACACCATCGCTGCCATACCATCGAACGGACGAAAGCGTGGTATTTTTGCCGGCCAGTTTCAGAATACCGGCGACTTCGTCAAAGCCAGCAAGATAAACCGCCACTTCGTCCGTATTTTGACCCCGCGCTGCTAAAGCATTTTGAACCTGAGTTTCCAGCGCCTGGATCTGCGAAGAGAAATTTTTCGTGTTGGTATCGTATTGCACACCGGAGAGAACGGTGCCGCCGGCATCCGTAAAATGTTTGCGCGTGGAAACCTCGAGCCCGATATTGCCTGCGTCGTTCCGCCAGATCGGCACGATCGATCGAACTCCGTCCGCATGGATCAAAGCCGAAATTGCCTCACCTTCAAGATCGTCATCAGGACAAAAACGAAAAACATTATCCGCAGGAAGAGAAAGCGACCCTGCTGTGCTCGATTGGCTTAAAATCAAAATTCCATTTTGATCGGCATAATCGCGAATCGCAGCAATTTCCGCGCTCGATTGCGGGCCTACCACGATTTGAACTCCCTGGGCTGCAAGTTCCTGAAGGCGTTTCAGAGCGAGATTCGGGTCCAGCTTTGTATCTTTTACAACCACTTGAACTTCAAGATTCAATCCGATCCGATTGAAATATGAATTAACATCTTGTTCTGCAAGCGCGGCAGCTACCGTGCTGGTATTACCAAGGGTGGACCAGTTTCCCGTGATCGAAAAAAGCGCGCCGATCAGAATTTGTTGTTTTTGAGCGGCATGAATCCATCCCGATTGAAAAACAATCACAACCAGAAAAACCAATGTAACCAATTTCTTCATTCTGCGATGATACTATTTCAGACAGAATGAATCACCGTTTATTTGAAGAAATCGCGCTCGTACGGTCGAGCCGAAATTAGTTGACAAAGTCAACTAATTTCTCACAAGGCGGGCTGTTGTTGAGTGGAGCAGTGCAACGTTCCAAGTCCCCAGACCAGATCCAGGCAATCGATTCCTATGACTCTGCGTTCCGAAAATAATGTTTGTAGAATTTGGATCGCATCTTGATCCTGCGGTACGCGAAAAGTCGGAACGAGAACCGAGTGATTTGCAATATAAAAATTTGCGTAGCTCGCCGGCAGTCGAGTTCCTTCGTAAAAAACGGGATCAGGCATGGGTAGAGTGATGACCTTCAGGAGATTGCCATCCTGATCCTTCATCCGCGTTAAATCATCGTAATTGCGTTTGCAAATTTCATAGTTCGCGTCGTTTTCATTTTTCTCATCAACGCAAACCACCGTTCCCGGATTGACAAAGCGCGCGATATCATCGATGTGGCCATCGGTATCATCGCCGACAATGCCCTCCTTGAGCCACAGAACATGGACCGCCCCAAGGTACGTGCGTAAGTATTCTTCAATCTGGCCGCGGCTGAGATGAGGATTTCTGTTTTGATTCAACAAGCATTGTTCCGTTGTAAGAAGCGATCCTTTGCCGTTTACATCGATGGAGCCGCCTTCCAGCACGATACCGGGCTCAATGATTGGCAACTCCAAAATCTTCGCTGCTTGTTGGGGGACAACGTCATCGTGATTCCATGGAGGATACTTTTCACCCCAGGAATTAAATATCCAATCCAAAATTACCAATTTTCCGTTTTCATCTTTTACGAAAATGGGTCCGTGATCGCGTGACCAGGAAGCATCGGTTGGAATGTGAAAAAACAGGACGCGCTCCAAAAGCGATTCTTCGATCTGCGATTTGCTCAATACTTCGCGTGCCTTTTTTTCCATCGACCCATCATTCACGCAAATAAAAACCTTCTCGCTTTGAGCAAGCGCCCGGATGATTTGGGCATATACCATGGGGATCGGAGTGAAATTCCCGGGCCAATGATCTTTGTTGTGAGGCCATGCCAGCCATGTTCCTTCATGCGGCTCCCATTCTGCCGGCATCCGGAAGGAGTTAATGTTGTTCATATTTGATCTGGCGGGCATCCAGAAATGGCCAATCCTTTTTCTTTTGATCGATCACGCTGAAATCACATTTTGCAACAAGGACCGCCTCTTCATCGGTTGGGGCGAGCGCGAGCAGGCGTCCGTAGGGATCGCTCACAAATGAACTTCCCCAAAAATTTAACGTATCTTGCACGCCGACACGATTCACGCTTGCAATAAAACAATTATTCGCGATGCCATGTGAGATTTGGATGGTCTTCCACATTTCATTTTCTGCTTGGTTCAATTCTCTTGCTTGGGTGAGCGGCCATCCAATTGCAGTTGGATAAAACAAGATTTGGGCGCCCGCGGCTGCTTCCAAACGAGCTGCTTCGGGAAACCATTGATCAAAACAAATCAATGCGCCAACTTTGGCAACACGTGTCTCAAACGCAGGGAATCCGAGATCACCTGAGGCGAAATAGTAAGCTTCATCATAGTGATTGGGCGGATCATCCGGAATGTGCACTTTGCGATATTTTCCGGTGAGGCTCCCCTCTGCATCGATGACCACCGCGGTGTTATAAAATTTTTTAGCATTTTCAAAAATCGAAGTGATCACAATCACTCCATGTTTCTTTGCCTGTTCGCTCAATACAGCGCTGGTGGTTCCAGGGATGGTTTCAGCTAACTTAAAATATTTGTTGTCTTTTTCCTGGCAAAAATAAGGGGCGTTGAATAATTCAGGAAGACAAACAATCTGCGCACCTTTCGCGGCAGCATCTGCAATCCCTTTTTTGGCTTTGGAGATGTTGGCGTCAACATCATCTCCGGAATGCATCTGCACGAGACCAACAACAACTTCTTTCTTCGTCATCACAAGTAATTATAATGGTCCTTGGCGATTTTGGCGGTCATCGGACCGATAACTGGTAACTCGGAAGGCAGATGAATTATTCCAATTGCAAATGGTGTGGCAGTCGGCTTCCGCAGAATTCGAAAAAATGCGAAAGCTGCGGTAAAGAATCCGACGTTCAGTTTGTTTCTCCACAAGCCCCCGGGTTACAAAAGCCGAAAACTCGCATCAGCAAACAAAAAACTTCGAGGCGAGCTCCTTCCAATTCACGATTCATCGTGCCGCTCATCATCCTGGGAATTTTTCTATATCGAATGTGGCCGGAACTAAGGAGCTTGATTCCCAATCAATTTCTCCAATCGCTCACTCCATCGCCCCAACCCATTTCAGTTTCACCTGTTCAAATCCCCACCGAGTTGATGAAAGTACGCGATCCAAAGTTATCGGGATCAAATCTTGATTTGACACCCATGTTGAACGGTTTAAAAAGTAAAAATGCGGATGTGCGGAGAACGTCCGTAGATGAGCTGGGAAAAGCCGGCACGGCGGCGCGTCCGGCAACTGCGGCGTTGGGAGCTTTGTTGAACGATCCGGATGATTATGTGCGTGAATCGGTAGTGGACGCGCTGGGAAAATGCTGCCTTGAATCTCCTGAGATCATTCCGTTATTGAATCAAGTGTTGTTGGATCCAAATCACACCGTGCGCAAATATGCGGTCTTGTACCTTGGTCAAATGGGACCGAAAGCGAAGGATGCCGTTCCGGGATTGATCAGGGTCCTTCACGGTAATGAAATCTACTTACGAGTTTGGGCAGCGGAGGCTCTCGGTAATATCGGACCGGATGCCGCTGCGGCATTGCCGCGCCTGCGCGAAATGCAAAACGAAAAAATTGTCTCCGATGAATCCGAAGCATCTCAATTGCCTGATACTCTTCAAACGGCGATTCGCAAGATCGAAGAACCAAGGTAGCCGCTTTTATTTGGCCTCCGCCAGCGCTCCTAGACATCCCAAGACACACCGGTTAAAAATCATCAAGACGAATTGACACCTAGTCGCTAAGCATGGTAGAAGATCATCACATTCTAGTGGGGGATTTATGACACGCGCGCGTTGGATGATATTTCTCGCATTTTGCGCTCTGAATTCAAATTGGGCTTTTGCGCAAAATGCTTTCTTCTGGAAAGTAGAGTCGCCGGCTGGAGCCGTTTATCTCTTAGGATCCATTCATGCTGCTACGAAAGATTTTTATCCGTTGCCGACTGTGATTGAAGATGCATTTAAGAGCTCATCGAATCTGATTGTAGAAGTCGATATCACCAGACAGGGGACGGCGGAAGAAGCAATGAACATGTTTGCTGATAGCGCTTTGTACCACGATGGCGATCTGCTCCAACGCCATATCAGCAAAGAATCGCTTCAAACGGTGCTGAAAGCCTTCGACATGTATGGTGCAAATCCCTACCGGCTTCAAAAAGTTCGACCATGGGCGCTCGCGATGCTTCTGTCTTCTTTGGAAATGCACAAAAGCAGCGCTGATTCACAAATGGGCGTGGACCTGTACTTTCTGAAACGCGCTCCGATGTTGCACAAACAAATCCTGCAATTGGAAAACGTCGAAATTCAAGCAAAACTTTTCGATGGTTTATCGGACAAAGAGCAGGAATATTATTTGATGTCTACCATTCACGGCATCGATCATGAAGTGCAGGATATGAATCAACTCATGTATATCTGGCAGCGCGGAGATTTGACCGCGTTGGAAAAACAGGTGGAGCAGTCCTGGGGTTCGACGCCGGAGTTGAATTCAAGAATGCTGACCGCTCGAAACAAAAATATGGTCGCTAAGATAGAAGATTTAATCAAAGAACCGGGTATTGATTTCGTTGTTGTGGGCGCTGCGCACATGGTGAGGAAAGATGGAATTGTTGCGATGCTTCGCAGCAAAGGTTATAACGTGACGCGTCAGTAGTGGTTGCCTGGCTCAATTGTGATTGCGCAACCATTCGGGATCTACCAAGCCTGGATCGATCCCTGCTTTTCGAGCTTTCTCCCGGAATTGTTCGAATTCAGCCTCTGCTTTTTTTAGATCCTTCTCATCCTGGTCGGCCGCAGAGCATGCATAACGTCTTTCCTCTTCATATTGTTCGGGAGTCAACTTTACATAATAACCATCTCTCAGATCCGTCACATCCGGAATAACCTTATCGCATAATCCTTTATTGTATTCGTATGATTTCCTCGCTCGCTGCATCTCATCATCAATCCGCAATGCTTCGTCACTCCAGGGTGAGCCGTTTGTTGCTTCCTTCGATTCTTTTTTGATTTTGTTTTTTGCGGCAACATCTTCAGCGCTTTCCTTAGTACCGACAATGGAAAGTTCTGGCATCTTCTCAAGATCGTCTTTCGTATAAACGCGGCCTTTTGTTTTTGGTTTCTCCGCAGGGATTTTTTCCTGTTCCACCGCGGACGCCGGTTTTTCATCCGGACTCTCTACAATTTGATTGCGCTCCTGCGTTTTGTCCGAATCGATCTGTTCGTGTCTGATCTTTAATTGAATTCCCGAAGTATCCTTCAACGTAAGAATTTCACCCTCATCGCTGATGATTTCACCACGAACGATTTTTCCGTTTTTCAACACAACTTCGTAGGCAAAGCAAGCCGGTGCCGCCAGGAGAATGATCAAAATCAGCGAGTGCAGTTTCACAGATCTTGCTTATATAATAACCGCAAATACGACGCTGAGGATAACAAACATGCTAATACTCTTCTGTTTCCTGATCGGTTTCCTAGCGGGTCTTCGCTCGTTGACACCTCCTGCTGTCATTGCATGGGCCGTCCATTTAGGCTGGCTAAAACCAGACCGTCCTTATTCGCTTGTTGGCTCTACTGCGTCCGTTCTCATTCTCAGTATTCTCGCAATTGCTGAGCTCATCGCAGACAAATTTCCTAACACCCCAAGCCGAACCAAACCACCGGGCCTCATTGCGCGCATTGTGACTGGCGGATTTAGCGGAGCTTGTCTCGCTTCCGCTATCGGTTCGGGCGTGATTTTCGGCGCCGTTCTTGGCATTTGCGGAGCACTTTCCGGAACGTTCATTGGATATATTGCTCGTACCGGAATCGTAAAAGCGCTTGCGGTTCCTGATACCTATATTGCACTGGTAGAAGATCTCATTGCGATCGGCGGATCGCTCTTCATTGCTTCAAGGATGTAATCAATGCCTCAAAAATTCGATGCGATTGTTATTGGAACAGGGCAGGCGGGACCTGCATTAGCTGCAAGACTATCGAAGGAAGGTCAAAAAGTTGCAGTCATTGAGCGCAAGCGTTTTGGCGGCACGTGCGTCAATAACGGCTGCATTCCAACAAAAGCCTTGGTCGCAAGCGCGCGAGCTGCGTACATTGCGAATCGCTCTTCCGATTTTGGTGTTGTCATCGGTTCGTCTGTTCATGTGGATATGAAGAGAGTAAAAACCCGTAAAGATGAATTCGTGAAGCAATCCAACGAAGGAGTGCAGAAGGGCGTCGAAAGCAGTGCTACCGTTTTTCATGAACACGCGCGTTTTGAAAGTTCGCGCACCGTTCGTGCCGGACAGGAAATATTGGAAGCGGAAAACATTTTTATCAATGTAGGCGCTCGCGCCGTCATGCCCTCCGATTTAAATCTGAACGGAGGCGCGCTCAACAATTCCAGCATCATGGATGTGGATTTTGTGCCCGAACATCTTGTGATCGTTGGAGGCAGCTATGTTGGGCTTGAGTTTGGTCAAATGTATCGGCGATTTGGCAGCAAGGTCACGATTGTTGAAATGGGACCGCGCTTGATTGGTCGCGAAGATGAGGATATTTCAGATGTGATTTTAAAAATCATGGAACAGGAAGGGATCGATGTGCGATTGAATGCCCAATGCATCAAAGCTGCAAAGAGAAATCAGAATGTGGTCATTCAATTGGATTGTTCGGAAAAAGAAAAGGAAGTGGTAGGTTCGCACCTGCTTCTCGCGATCGGACGCAAACCGAATACCGATGACCTGGGTTTGGAGAAGGCAGGAATTCAAACTGATTCGAAAGGTTATATTCAGGTCGATGATCAGCTGCGCACGAACGTTCCAGGTATCTGGGCGCTGGGTGATTGCAATGGCAAAGGTGGTTTTACACACACTTCGTACAACGATTTTGAAATCGTTGCGGCGAATTTATTCGATAACGATCCGCGCCGCGTCAGCGATCGAATTCCGACGTATGCTCTTTATATTGATCCTGCACTTGGACGCGCTGGCATGACCGAAGCGGAGGCGAAAAAATCCGGCAAGAGAGTGCTGGTGGGAAAACGACCGATGACGAAAATCACGCGCGCACGAGTCAAGGGCGAAACAGATGGATTTATGAAAGTGCTCGTGGATGCGGAATCAAAGTTGATTCTTGGCGCCGCCATCCTTGGACCGGAAGGAGATGAAATCATCCATTCCATTCTGGATGTGATGTATGCAAAAGCTCCATACACGGTGATTCAAAGAGCAATGCACATTCATCCAACAATCACCGAGTTGATCCCAACAATGCTTGGTGAGTTGAAACCTTTGTAACGTAACTTCGGTCTGTCACTGACGGAGAGCGCCGACGTTCACGTCGGCATCAGAGACCGCCGGCGTTCGCGCCGGCCAAAGCACTCAACTCAATTTTAATTTCCGGATCATCGTTGGACTCAACGCAGCTTTATGATTTTCGTAATAGGCTTCGAGCTGACTATTTCCAACAAAATAAAATTCATTTCCCGTAATCACGCCCAGAGTAAACTCTCCATCTTTTGGATCTCCAACTTCCAACACTTCCACACGGGTGACCTGTTCTTTTGTATTGTTGAGCGTTATACGCAAAACCCGATTGGGATTGAATCCATTTTGCGTTGCAATCAATTGATCCTTGTTCTGGTAGAGACCATCGATGCCGGCGACCGTAACATCCGCGGGTGCTTTTACATTCCAGTGTGATTTGGTTGAAAGGTCGATGGCAAACAAGCCGCGAACGTAATCGGCAACAAACAATAATTTTTCATCGGTAGAAAAACAGAGTCCCTGGGGTGACCGAAACAAATCACCAACTTCAATTTTTTCTAATTTGTCGGACTGATGGTCGACGCGATAGATGGCGGGATTTAAACTGTCGGTTGTAAACGCATCTCCCGCGCGATTTACGATCACGTCTCCAAGTTGATGCGGTTGATCGGACGGCAGATTGTATCTCTTCAGCAGCTTTTTTGTTTTTAAATCATAACGAAATAGCGCCGATACTTTCCTGGCATCATTATCTGCGTCAATGAACTGCGCGGAGGAAGCCCACAAAAAATTTCGCTTGTGATCGATGCTCATTCCCAGCACTTCATACAAACCATCTTCAGCAGTTGAAATATCGGTTGCGGCTCCATGAGCATCAACGGCAACGATTTTTTTCAGCAATATGCTTCCGGCATAAAAAACCTTTTGCGAAGGATCATAGGTGACTCCTTCCGGAACGAAGTCCTGGGGAAGCGTAAAAGCCACCTGACTGTGAACGATCGGTTTCTGATTCTGCTTAAATTTTTCTAGAATGGTTTGAAATTCCGGAGTGCTGCGAATGGAACTCAGGTCTTCATCTTTTTCGATGTCATAAGAAATTCCAAGGGAAGCAATGCGATTTAACCATTCGATTGCTTTCGGGCTGTTTCCGAGAAGCGCATATCCGCAGGCAAGGTTGTAATAAATCCGGGGATGAATGGCACCGGCATCTAACGTTTTCTGCAGGTTTTCAACAAACGATTGATAGTCTTTTGCCTTGTAGGCTTTCATCGCGGCATCGTAATATTCCGAAGCCGTTTGCGCCGAGATGAAAGCGCAAGTGAAACAGAGAGCAACAAAAAAAGCGACTTTACGCATCATGGTTCATAAGAATAAACCATGAGCGCCAAAATCTATTTAACTTTGGACTGAGTTGCTTGTTTTGCGTGACAAAACGGCCTGCGTTAACCGTTGACGACGGTCCCACCATTTGGATGGAGGATCTGTCCGGTAATGTAGGAAGCGTCATCGGAAGCCAAAAACACATAGGATGGCGCGATTTCTTCCGGTTGTCCGGCGCGTTTCATCGGAACGTTTTCTCCAAATTTTTTCACGTGTTGTTTGTCAAACGATGCCGGAATCAGGGGTGTCCAGACTGGTCCGGGCGCAACTCCATTCACACGAATTCCTTTCTCTACTACGTTTTGTGACAATGAACGCGTGAACGCAACGATTGCTCCCTTTGTGGATGAATAGTCCAGCAATTCCGGACTTCCTTTGTATGCCGTGACCGAAGTCGTATTGATGATGGCGCTTCCTTCTTTTAAATGTTTCATTGCGGCTTTTGTCATGTAGAACAAAGAAAAAATATTCGTGCGGAATGTTCGTTCCAATTGTTCGGACGAAATATTTTCGATGTCGTTCTGTTCATGTTGTTCGGCCGCGTTGTTCACAAGGATATCTAGCCTGCCCATCTCTTTTACCGTTCGATCAACCGCTTTGTTGCAAAATTTTTCGTCCCCGATATCTCCGGCAATTAAAAGGCACTTGCGGCCTTCTTCTTCTACCATTTGTTTTGTCTCTTGAGCATCCTCATGTTCATTTAAATAGATGATGCTGATGTCCGCTCCTTCTTTAGCGTAAGCCACCGCAACCGCGCGGCCGATGCCGCTGTCGCCGCCGGTAATCAGCGCAACTTTTCCATCCAGTTTTCCGCTTCCTTGATGCTGCTCATCAACACTGATCGGTTGCGGTTTCATTTCTGCTTCTTTACCGGGTTGCCTGGATTGTTCTTGCGGCTTTTTGTTTTTCTGAAGATTTCTTTTTTCCTTTTCCGTCGCTTTTTTCTTCGATGAATGTTTCATGCCATTTTCTCCTTAAGAAGTCTAAAAAGGAAAGCTAAAAAGAAATCAATGCTATGCAATCCGGACCGCTCTATTCCCGCAATTAGCCGGTTTAAATACATTTATCGGCGGAAAGTGGAACAGACGATGCGGCGTTCAGCGAATTTTGATAAGCTGTTTTCATCCGGAGGATTCTTCTATGAAGACTGCATTTCTATTTGTTTTTCTACTGTGTTCCTGCGTATTGTTCGCCGATGAGCAGACTCACGGTTTTAACAAGTCGAGCATGGACCGGTCTGTGAAACCTTGCGATAACTTCTATCAATACGCAAATGGAACATGGCTGAAAAACAATCCAATTCCGCCGGATCGTTCTTCATGGGGCGCCGGAAGCGAGCTTTCTGAAAAAAACCTGACCGTCCTGCACCAGATTCTGGAAGATGCGGCACAGGACACCCACGCGCCGGAGGGAAGCATCAAACAAAAAGTTGGAACTTTCTACCGGTTAGGAATGGATGAAAAGAAGATTGAAGAAGAAGGAATCAAACCGCTTCAGCCTGAATTTGACCGGATTGCCGCAATCCAAAATCCGGAAGACCTGGTTCGAGTGATTGCCCATTTTCATCGCAATAATATCAATCCTGCCTTTGGGTACTTTGTTTATCAGGATTTCAAAAACAGCACCGCCATGTCTTCGTGGTTATACCAAGGCGGTCTGGGAATGCCGGATCGTGATTATTACACCAGCGATGATGAAAAGATGCAGGGACTTCGGAAAGAATATGTGGCGCACGTTCAAAAGATGTTTGAGCTCCTGGGTGATGCCGCGGAAAAAGCAAAGGCGGAGGCGGCAACGGTGATGGAAATGGAAACACGGATGGCAAAAGCGTCAATGACCAACGTCGAGCAGCGCGATCCAAACGCCATTTATCACAAGCAGAGCCGCGCTGATCTTGCCCAACTGGCGCCGAATCTTTCGTGGAAAGTTTATTTTGAAAACATCGGCCTTGCCGGAAATGACGATCTGATTGTTGGCCAACCTGCTTTCTTTAAAGAATTGAACGCAATGTTAGCGGATGTGAGTCTCGACGATTGGAAAACTTATTTGCGATGGCAGTTGATCGCTGCGACGGCTCCGCGATTAAACTCGGCTTTTGTGAATGAAGATTTCCATTTCAATAGCGCGATCATTCGTGGCACAAAGGAATTACGGCCGCGCTGGAAGAGAATTTTGTCGGACACCGACCAGAAACTTGGCGAAGCGCTTGGTCAGCTTTATGTGGAAAAAGCATTCAGCGCCGAAGCAAAAGAGCGCGCCCGCCTCATGGTTTCTGATTTGATGGCGGCGCTGCGTGAACGTTTATCGGAGCTGGAATGGATTGGTGATGACACCCGCAAGCAGGCAATCCGCAAACTGGATGCGATCAACGTCAAAATTGGTTATCCCGATCGGTGGCGTGACTATTCCTCTCTTACGATCGATCAACCCTCCTATGTTCTGAATGTAATGAAGACTGATGATTTTGAGTTTCAGCGCAATCTAAACAAATTGGGGAAACCTCCCGACAAAAATGAATGGGGAATTTCGGCGCCAACCGTTGACGCTTACTACAATCCGAATTTTAATGAAATTGTCTTTCCTGCTGGAATTTTGCAGCCACCATTCTTTGATCCGCAAGCGGATGACGCCGCCAACTATGGCGCAATCGGATCGGTCATTGGTCATGAGTTGACGCATGGTTTTGACGATCAAGGTCATCAATTTGATGCGGACGGAAATCTAAAAAGCTGGTGGACCGAAAGCGATGAAAAGAACTACAAGGCGCGCGCTGATCTTGTCCAAAAACAGTATGACGATTATGTCGCCATCGATACGTTGCACATCAACGGGAAATTGACCCTGGGCGAAAACATCGCCGATTTTGGTGGATTGCGCATTGCTTACCTTGCATTCCAACGAGCCATGAAAGTCCGGCCACTGAAAGATGTTGACGGATTCACTCCCGATCAACGATTCTTCCTCTCTTTTGCCCAGGGTTGGCGAAGAAACATTCAGCCGGAAACCGTTCGTCTGATGGTTGCTACCGATCCGCATTCACCCACGAAATATCGCGTCCTCGGCCCGATCTCACGGATGCCTGAGTTTTCACGCGCTTTCGGGTGCAGCACCGGCACTGGTAACCCCAACACCCAAATGACGATTTGGTGAGACCGCTAGCGTCAGAGAGCGCTGGCGTTCACGCCGGCTCAAGGACCGTCGACGTTCACGTCGGCATCAATCCCAGCCCATCCATCCGTCATTGAAATCGCTTTTCATCCTTTTCAAATCTCAACGATAGAACACTGTTGCCAAAGCGGATAATCTACGTGGCGTGCGACGTCTCGTCACCAAAGTGGTAACGCGCGTGGTGGCCGCACTACATGGAGGAGCCAGCCAAATGAGGAATTGCATTTTATTTATTCTACTTTTGGGCCTTGTAGGGATTGCGTTTGCAGCAGACAATCCGGAAGAAACGAAGAACACCCATTTTTTCAATACACTTTCCCGATTTCAACTGCAACGAACCATGAATTTCATGCGCGGTTCTCTGGGTGTCCATTGCGATTTCTGTCACGTTGTAGACAAGAAAAATGGATGGCAGTGGGAGAAAGATGACAAACCAACCAAGAGAAAAGCCCGGAATATGATCGAAATGGTTATAGCCATGAATGAAAAATATTTCGATGGTAGACCGGTTGTCAGTTGTTATACGTGTCATCAGGGACACACGAAACCGAACGGACAATTGCCGCTTCCGCAGGCAGCACCCAAATTCCCGACGGTGCTAGAACAACCTGATCTGGAAGGCGCGCCAACTGCTGATGCCATCCTTGCAAAATATTTTTCTGCCGTTGGCATTCATCCTGGCGAACATCCGTTTAAAAGTCTGATTGTGTCGGGGACGCGCATTGGAGATGGGGATCAGCCCGAGCCAATGGAAATTGCAGCAGTTCTTCCCGATCAGTGGTATTTCAAATTCTCTGCTCAGGATGGTTCACTCGAAGAAGTCGTTAAAACAGATTCCGGATGGATCAAGACGCCAAAGGAGACTCGAGATTTCAAGCCGAGTGAATTAGAGAACATGCATGACAACATCAACACGATTGATTTTTTCCCGGTGAAAGAAAAGTATGAAAACGTCAGGCTGGCGGATAAAACGAAGGTCGGAACTGCGGATTGCTACGTGCTCAGCGCTGCGGTGAACGACTCCATACGGGAGAAGTTGTACTTTGACGTTGCGACAGGATTGCTTTTGCGCCGTATCATCTTTACAAAGTCTCTGGTTGGAAACATTCCTGAACAGATTGATTACGCTGACTATTCTCCTTTAAATGGAAAGCAGGTACCGCGAACAATTGCCACAGAATTCGCAGATCCGTGGGTTGGCTCCGTGAGAAAGTTTACAGAAATCAAAACGGATGTAGCGATTCCGGACGACAAATTCGAAAAGAAATAGTTTTCTACTGCGAAGGTTGTGTGCCGTAGGCGAGGAGACTTACTTGCTGCTGTTAAATTTATAGATCACGCCGCCGCGCATGACGAACACAACACGTCGAACGGCCGTGATGTCCTTTAGCGGATCGCCATCGAGCGCAATGATGTCTGCTTCATAACCTGGCGCGAGTTTTCCAAGTTTGTCGCCCATGCGAAGTGATTCTGCTGCAATTTGATTCGCGGAAACGAGTGCCTGCATTGGAGTCTGTCCGCAATGTTCTACCCGTCCGATGAATTCTTCCGCGTTGCGGCCGTGAGCTCCTGCCGTTGCATCGGTGGAGAAAACGATTTTTGAGCCCGGAATGCTGGCGGCGGTTTTGCAAACTTCAAAGTCATAATGCAGATCGTTCAGCATCGTTGCCATTCCTTGTTCGGTATAGTTTCCCACTCCGATATAGCGATCTTTGTTGGCAATGTAATTTTGCACAACGAGTCCAACTTGTGGACTGATGATTGTGCCGGCTTTCACTGCCACTGCAATTTCATCCGCCGTTGCATACGTTGCGTGTTCGACTTCCCAACAACCAGCTCGCGCTGCTGCAGCTACTTGAGAGCGATACGCGTGGACCATGGAACGAAGGCCGACGGCTTTCGCTTCATCGCATAAAATGCGAAGTTGCTCTTCAGTGAACGTTGGTTTTGCGCCAACCCGTTGACTGGTTGATGCAAAGATCTTGATGACATCCGCGCCCTGAGCTTTGAAATCGCGCACCATCTGGCGCAATTTTTCGGGCGGAGTGGTGCTGTCTCCTTCAATGATTCCAAGCGATGACAGCACGCGGGGGCCAGGGAAGCCACGATCGCGGATTGCATCGCGCAACGGTTTTTCCGTTGGATCACCAACGCTTTGGATCGTGGTAAATCCACCCATCAGACTGTCCCATGCTGCTTGCGCGATACCGAGTGAGTATTCCATGGGAGGCTCTTTTTCGGTTGCAATTCGTCCGGTGCGATCCCAGTGTGAATCCAGATGAACATGCACGTCAATCCAACCCGGCAAAACGGTGTAACCGCGCAGATCAATCACATTGCCGCGTTCAGGCGCATTCATCGAATTAATTTTTCCATTTGCAATCCCGATCCGCACGTTGTGCAAAACCTCTCCATGTCCATCCAGTGCGTACTTGGTTAGGATCGTTACCTGATCGGCATATAGAATTGAAACGACGGACAGCACCAAAATGAAAATTGAAATTGCTTTCATAGTTTTGAGTCTTTGCGGTTAGGCTTCGAGTTCCTGGACTGCTCGAAAGGCCTGTGTAATCGCAGCATTCGTATCGGCTTGTGCTGCGGAGTCTGAGTTTGCAATTGTGATCCGTCCGAACTTCTGACGCCCGATTACCCATGGTTTTTCGGCATCGCTCGCATATTCCGGTTCCCAAATCAAATTTGGTTCGTATGCGTATCCATGCGACCAGCGATTCACCGTGATTGCCTGGACATCCCGATCGGCGTCAAAGCCTGCTCCCGATAGAGCGGCGTTGAGTTGATCTTTCACGTGTTGTTCGAAAACACTGAAGGGCGTGCTCAGCAGACGGCGACGTCCTTCACGCCACAACTCCGGTCCCTTGTGCACGTTATCGTGATGCACATAACACATGTGCAGGATCATCGGGTCATCCGGAGTTTGCGAACGTTTGTATTTGCCAAGCGACACCGGATAATCCAATTCCACCTGCTTGTAAAAATCTTTTGTGTAATAAACAAAATCCGTTTTGAGTTCTGCGAAAGCGCGCCAGTTTGGTACAAGAACTTTTGTATACGTCAAAGGCACTTTCACGCCGTAGGCAAGTCCTTTTTTCTGAGCGTCGGGCAGATCAGGAATGATGTAAGGTATGGCCATGTTGTAGCAAGCCATCACGCATCGTTCGCCCCGCACGGTATGCGGTTTACCTGCATTCACGTAAGTTACATCAACTGCTTTCTGATCGGTTGTATGACGCGCATTGACTACAGTGCTGCTTAGCCGGACGCGCACCGGTGATTCTTTGCGGTCCAACTGCGAGTAATCCGCATGTGTTGTGACCACATCTTCCATGGTTGTTCCGGGCATTGCTTTGGGGACGAGAGCGCGAACGAGTAAACGCGCCACGGATGCGTTGCCATCGGGAAAATGAAAAATGTAAGGGTCATCACCGCGTGTGTGATATCGCGGCAATGTGGAATCGAGTCCCGGCATTCCGCCATCATAATCATGGATAAGGACGCAGGGTATTTGATCGATTCCTACACACCAGAAACTGATTCCCCATTTTCGCCAGAACTCCAGTAATTGAGGATCCACTTTGCAGTAATCACGCAGGTAAGTTTCGTAGCTCACCTTTCTGAGCTTGGCGTAGCGCTCTTCCTTCGAAAGTCCCGGCAAATAATCTTTGTTCTCTGTTTGAATCCGGATGAAATCGGAGCGGGCCTGTTCATTGAACGGCGCGAGTTTGGCGAATTCTTCCCACGATCGTTTTCCATAACCGGTTACGATCTTTTGTTCGCCGAAATTTTCCTTGTCGAAAACAATAGAACGAGACATTTCTAATTTCGAATAAAGCGTTTGATCGAATGCCTCATAAAATTTTTCAACATTGATTCCGATTTCCTTGAGAGTGGCTTTTGCCGGATCCGAGTATGCCGAGGGTGTATCGATCGATTCCGTACCGCCGTATCCGATTCGCGTTTCTCCGTTGATCTTGAATTCATTCCGCTTGGCATGACCGCCAAAATCGTCATGGTTGTCCAGAACCAAAATGCGTGCCTGCGGATGATTCTTGCGATAGAACCTTGCTGCGGACAAACCGCTGATCCCGGCGCCCACAACGATGAGGTCGTATTGTTCTTCCGGCGCGGTGACGGGCCACGTTTGACCGCGCACCCGCGCATGCATGATTTCCCAGGAGCCATTGTGACTTCCACGCAATCCAGTTTTTGCAGGAGGATAGTATTCGGAAGAAGAAGTATTCTCCGCAAATAGTTTCGTCCATGGCGCCATTAGTGATGCGCCAATCGCAATGCGCGTGCCGTTTAAAAAGTCGCGTCTGGTAATTTTGTTTTTATCCATGCGAGTTACCCGCATTATATTCCACTCTCCCGGTGTCAGCGGCTTGCATTGAAAAAGTAATTTCCTTCAAAGCTATGAGGCATTTTGTGCATGCCCTGCGCGTTACTGGTATATGGAGGAAATATGAAAGTTACAATCGGTGTGACAGGCGTCCCTATTCTCGGGCTCGAGGAAAGTGATTTTCCTATAAAGAAAGGTGTACCTGAAAAGACTGACAAACCAATAGAAGACCGACCCGAACAGGAAACAATCCATGACGATTCGCGTTCGCGCAGCATGCAATCGGATTTGAAGCTATCGGGCAAATGGCAACAAACTCAATTGAATTCGCAGATTGGCGTATTGGGCAATGGTAGCAGTGGTCCGCAAGTTAAAGATTTGCAAAATCAATTGAATCAATGGCGCGCTACGCAAGGTCAACCTCCAATTGCCGCTGACGGAATCTTTGGAAAGGGAACAGAAGCAGCGTTGAAAGATTTCCAAAAATCAGTTGGTTTGAAACAGGATGGGCTGGCGGGTCCGGAAACCAAAAGGTTCATGGGCGCTGCTCAGCAGTTGCGTGATGATCCAAATTATCAGCAATTATCGCCGGAAGGCAAAAGCCTTGCTGTGGGTGCCCAGGCCAATGCTACTGATCCGGCACAGACGGCCAATGTGAAGGACACAATCAAAGATCTTCACGAGATGGAAAGGGATCCAACGTTTCGAACGTTGCCTGAGCAGACTCAAGGAAGCTTGCGGTTGACAATGTTTCAATACGTTGACAAACCCGTAGGACGCGAGTTTGTCTCGGAACTTGCGCAAAACAGCAGATTTCAGGATCTGAATCCTGATCAACAAGCCAAGATGCTGGCAACGATCATTAAAAACTCGGACAGTGAAGTTGGTGAACGCTATCCCTATTACATGAGTTGGATCCTCAATACGCAAACGATGGAAGGCCCAAAAGATGACCAACTCACCAATGCTGTGTTGAATACGGCAGATCGTGTTTCTGGCGATATCGGCAACTATTACGAACTTCATGAAATGTTGAACGATCCGAAGTTTGCCAACGCTGACCGTGAAGATCAGTTTGCGATGCTGAACGGTTTGGCGGGCAAGACCGGACTTTAAACAAACATTTTAGTGTGCGGAGGAGCAACATGCATCGTGTTATAATTTCGGTACCCTGTCCGCGTTGCCGATTCAATGACCGACGCTGTTCCTTCTCAACAATTCACACGACTACTGATCGATTATGGACGTGGAGATTCATCAGCCCTGGACCAAATGCTTCCGTTTGTTTACGAGGAGCTGCGGCGTCTTGCTGCATACCACTTAAAACGGGAACGCAAGAGTCACACGTTGCAAGCGACAGCGCTGGTCCACGAGGCATACATGCGCCTTGTGAATCAAAGACAAGTCGATTGGCGCAATCGAGCGCAATTTCTGGGACTCGCATCGGAAATCATGCGCCGTTTGCTGGTCAGTCACGCTAGAAAACGCGCAGCCGCAAAACGCGGAGGACACGCCGATCGTGTTTCGCTGAGCGTAGTGGATCAATCAGCTGGTACTCAAAATGTCGATCTCATGCTTTTAGATGATGCGCTGAACAAACTGGCGGAGCGCGACGCGCGGAAAAGCCGGGTAGTCGAACTCAAGTTTTTCGGTGGACTTACCACCGATGAGATAGCGGAAATTTTACAGATTTCTGGCGCCACCGTAGAACGTGAATGGACACTCGCCCGCGCATGGTTATATCGAGCGCTTTCCGGCGCACCATCCCAACTTCGGTAAAAGTCATGACAGAAGACAAATGGCAGCAGGTAAACGATCTCTTTGATGCCGCGCTTCAACGCGATCGTTCCAGTCGCATGGAATTTCTACAAAACGAATGCGACGATCCTGCCGTTCGTGAAGAAGTGAGTTCGCTTTTGAATGCGCACGAAAACGCTGGCGAGTTTATCAAAACGGCAGTATGCGATGTGCAGGATTTTCTTCAGGATCAGGAGCCGTCTTTATCACCGTCCGAAACGTTTGGTGTTTACAAAATTGTGCGTGAAATCCAGCGTGGCGGCATGGGCGCTGTTTACCTGGCTCATCGTGCTGACGAGACTTTTCAGAAGCATGTTGCGATCAAAATTCTTAAATCCGGAATGGACACCGCCGAAATTCTCCGGCATTTTCACAATGAACGCCAGATTCTCGCGGACTTTGACCATCCAAATATCGCCCGGCTGCTGGATGGAGGCACAACGCAATCAGGCCGGCCGTATCTGGTCATGGAGTTCGTGGAGGGACTTCCTGTAGATCTCTACTGCGACCGTAATTGCTTTACCCTGGAACAACGTCTTCAACTCTTTCGACAAATTTGTTCGGCAGTCTCTTATGCTCATCGACATCTCGTCATCCATCGTGACATCAAACCCTCGAATATATTAGTAGACGCTGATGGCAGTCCTAAATTGCTGGATTTTGGAATTGCGAAGATCCTGAATCCCGAACGGCAATTGATCTCTACCGCGACCGGGGTTCAATTAATGACGCCCGAGTACGCAAGTCCGGAACAGATCCTTGGCCTGCCGGTGACCACGGTCAGTGATGTTTATTCGCTCGGGATCTTGCTGTTTGAACTGCTTGTCGGGCGTCTTCCTTACGATTTTGCCGGACATTCAGCGATCGAAATTGCCCGAGTGATTCACGACACTCAGCCGTTGTCATCCAATGCCGCTCTGGAGTCTCATAACGCACCCGCTTTCCTTACCAGCGCGCGCAAAACTACGATCGATCAATTGAAGCGCGATTTGCGCGGTGATCTCGACAACATTCTTTCGATGGCGATCCGCAAAGAGCCGGAAAGACGTTATCAATCTGTGGAGCAGTTTTCTGAAGACATCCGCCGATATTTGGAAGGCCTTCCCGTTCTCGCTCGCAGGGATACCTTCCTCTACCGATTCACAAAATTTACAAAACGGAATCCGCTTGCCGTTGGCGCTGTTGCGCTTGTGGTTCTAACATTGCTGGCCGGCATCGTTGCAACAACCTGGCAGGCTCAAAAAGCAAAAGCTGAACAACGGCGCTCAGAATTCGCAAAAGAATTTTCTGACGAGCTGCGATACATTGAAACGCTTTTATTAAGCACTTATACCGCTCCATTACATGATGCGCGACAAAATCTGAATATCGCAAAAAGAAGATTGGATCAAATGGAAATGCGGATGGTGACGAATGGCTCATTGTCTTATGCATCCGGAAACAACGCCCTGGGAAATGGTTATCTCATTCTGAAGGATTTTGAACGCGCGAAAACCCACCTTGAGCGTGCCTGGAACGCCGGTTATCGCAGTCCGGCAACGGCTTATGCGTTGGGTAAAGCACTTGGAAATTTGTATGAACAGGCAGTGACCAATGCGGATGAATTGAGTAGCAACTCGATGAAAAAGAAGAGGATCCAGGACGCCGATGTTCAATTTGCTCAACCGGCTATCAGGTATTTGACAGAAGCAAGAGAATACGCCGAGTCTCCCGATTACGTGGAAGGGTTAATTGCGCTATATCAAAAACGATACGACGTGGCATTGCAAAAAGCGGAGGGCGCATTTAAAACGTCAAGCCGGCCTTATGAGGTAATGAAACTACAAGGAGACATCCATTTCAATCAGGGTCGCGCTTTTCTTGAAAATGGCGATTACAAATCTTTCCAGCACATTGGGATCCTAAGCTTAGAATTCCACGTGGACAAGTTGTC
>JADMIO011403825.1_pt1 | contig 97677 bp, 105 predicted proteins | sample 8958161 | NCBI WGS metagenome assembly JADMIO01 (sample SAMN16585339, study PRJNA669376) | soil metagenome | isolation source: Crop rotation soil | place: USA: Cullars Rotation, Alabama | collected 2011
CCGCGACTTCAAGTCACGTGAATTCCAAGCTTCGGATCCCACTGTGCTGGAAAGCGAGCTTGGCACAGCCATGCGCCATAAACCCATATCCCACGATGATACGGAGCGGCACAGCATGCCAGCCATGATTGGAATTTGGAAAAATACGGGCGCACCGCAAAATGAAATCGGCCATACGGACCATTCGCGCTCGAGCTGGTGTCTGTTACACCGGCAGAGAAAAAATTCAGCCGGCGTTTACAGCCAGCTGCGCCGCGAAGGCGCGCTTATAGGCGGGCCGTGCTTCGCCGCGGGCAACATAAGCGGCGAGGTTGGCAAACTCATCCAGAATGCCAGACGCTCGCAGGCGCAGGAGCACCGAGGCCATCATCAGGTCACCGGCGCTGAAGCCGCCATCGACCCATTCGGCATTGCCGAGGCGGGCTGACAATTGCTTCAGCCGGTCGCGGACACGGTCTTGCACCAGTGGCATGCGGTCCGTGGCCCAAGGCTTATCCCGTTCCGCAATCTTGGCGTCGGCGAGATCCAGGATCGGTGGTTCGACGGTATTGATCGCGGCGAACATCCAGGTGATGGCGCGCGCCCTGGCGTTGGCATCAGCTGGCAATAGGCCGACATGATGCTGTGCGATGTGCAGGACGATCGCGCCGGTCTCGAACAGGACAAGATCGCCTTCTTCATAGGTGGGAATCTGGCCGAAGGGATGAAGCGCCAGATGCGCCGGCTCCTTCATCGCCCGAAAAGAAACAAGCCGGACCTGATAGGGCTGGCCGGTTTCCTCCAGGGCCCAGCGCACGCGGGTATCGCGCGCCAGGCCCTTGCCGCCATCGGGGGATTTTTCAAAGGCGGTGATGGTGATGGTCATTGAATGTCCGCGAAATCTTCCATTTCGTAAAATGGTCTGATCTCCAAATCAGAAGGTCCGGGCATCGGATTGGGACACTTCTTGGCCCATTCGATGGCTTCGTCGAGCGATTTGACCTCCCAGATCCAGAAACCGGAAAGAATGTCGCTTTCCTTGCCGCCGAACGGTCCCTGGGTGACGCTGCGGTCCTTGCCGGCGAAATGCACCCGCGCTCCCCTGGCGGTGGGCTTGAGGCCCGCGCCGTCTTTCATCACCCCGGCGGCGATGAGCTGTTGATTGTATTTTCCCATCTCCTCCAGCAACTGCTTGCTGGGCAGGGTTCCGGCTTCCGATTCTTTGGTCCCTTTGACCATCACCATCACGCGCATTTTTTCTCTCCCTTTGTTTGTTGTTGCTGAAACTCAGCCGGGTATCGCCATCACCGGCATCACTTCCACCGCCTCGCCCGGGAAGGCCGTGAAATGGGGGTGATTGACGAATAGCTTGGCCGCTTCCTCGTGGCTTGCGGCGCGGACCACGACAAAGCCACCCAGATTGTTGCTGATGTCTTCGATGCCGGTGGCGGAAACCTTTTTGGTCTTGCCCAAGGGACCGCCTTCCTGGCCCACGATCACGCTTTGGTGCTTGACCATCCAGTCTTTCCAGGCGGCGATGCCGGCCTGTTCCTTGGCTTTGCGCTCCGCTTCCGGCAGCGCCATCCAGGCCTGCATGCGCGGATTGTTCCGGCTGCCGACAAATACGGCCAAATAGGTGTCTTTGCTCATGGCGCTTTCTCCTTTGGGTTTATCGGTTGATCAGTTTGAAACGGTCGAGGGCGAGGACCGTGCCCGGCCCATGCGCGGCGGCGAACAGCAGGCCGGCCAGAAAAGTGAAATGGTCAGTGAAAAAGCCGAACTCGTCCTGGTTGGCTTTCCAATGCGAGGGGCCGTGGAAGGAGAAGCCCAGGAACACGACATAGACGGCGGCGACCAGGGCGGTTTCCGTAAAAAAGGCGCCGGTGAGGAACCCGAGTGTCAGGGCCGCTTCCAGCAACGCCGCCAGCACGGCGAGCGCGAACGGCATGGGAAAACCGGCGGCGGCGATATATTGCGCCGTCTGGCCCATGCCCATCAGTTTGAAGGACAGAGCCATGGCGAATAGTGCGGCAAAGATCAGCCGGCCGGCGAGCGGCGCATAACGAAGCATTGTCTTCCTCCCCTTTTTTTTTGGCGTCAGGCGGATTTCGGAAACTGGCTCATATCCATAAAGACGGTTTCCCAGATATGGCCGTCCGCATCCTCGAAACTGCGGCCATACATGAAGCCATGATCCTGTTTCGGATTGACGTCGGCCTTGCCGCCATGGGCGTCGGCTGCATCGGTCATGGTGTCCACAGCGGCGCGGCTGTCACAGGACAAGGCCAGCATCACTTCGCTGGCGCTGCGCGCATCCACGATCGGTTTTTTGGTGAAGCCGGCCCATTTGGCATGGGTCAACAGCATCACAAAGATGCTGTCGGAGAACACCATGCAGGCGGCGGTGTCGTCCGTGAATTGCGGATTGTTGACCGCGCCGATGGCGGTATAGAACGCCATTGCTTTTTTCAGGTCTTGGACCGGCAGATTGACAAATAGCTGGCGGGTCATGCGGCGTTCCTTTCGTGTTTCGCGAACAGGCATTCGACATAGCGGCGCAAATGGTCCGCGCTTTGTTTGGCGATTTCGGCCGAACCGGTGGCTTTGGCCAGAATGAAAGCGCCCTGCAGCACCGCCTGGGTGTGCAGCGCCAGGCTTCTGGCGGTCCAGTCTCCCGCAATATTGTGAAGCTTCATCGCTTCGGCGATGTCGTTTTCGATTTTCAGGCAGTGGCCGGTGATGGAGGCTTCGCAGGCGCCGCGGATATCCGGCGCGCTGGCATAAGTCTCCTGCACCATGGTGCCGACCAGGCAAGTGAATTCCGGCAATTCGCCGGCGATCAGGGATTTGCGGAAATCGATATAGCCCAGCACGCGATCCAACGGGTCCTTATGCTGGTGATAGGCCTGGGCTTCGAAGAAGGCGCCGGTCATCTGCGACCAATAATCGGCGGCGGCAATGCCGAACGCTTCCTTGTCCTTGAAGTGATGGAAGAAGGAGCCTTTGGCGACGCCGGCGGCGGCGCAGAGTTCATCAATGGAGGTGGCTGCATAGCCCTTGGTGCGGATCACGGTCAGGGCCGCGTCCAGCAGCTTCTGTTTGGCGGTGGGGTGTCGTGCGGTCGGGCTCATCAGTCGTTTATACCGACTGGTCGGTATAAACGCAAGCGTAATTTTCGCCCTCACCGGATTTCGGAGAAAAGGCAGGTCTAAGAGAGGGTTAGAAGTGGGCCGGCGAAAATTATTTCGCGGCCGCCGTGAACTGATCGTCCCGCGCCAGGGAGCCCAAGCTGGCAAAACCGTGATGGTCCAGCAGCTTCGCCAGTTCGAACAGCAGGACTTCGATGTGCTCGGCGTTCAGGCTGTTGCCGGGGGTGAGCATGCGGATGGTCTGGACATGGACACGGATCGAGGGCCGGTCCTGTTTGCCGGCGGAAAGCAGCCCATCCAGCAGGTCGCAAAGACTGCGCGTCGCCTTGTCCAGCGCGGTATAGCCATAAGTGCCCGCCAGGGTGACGATCTGGTCGCACAAAGGCAGGAGCTCGTTCATCACCGCCGCGCTGCCATTGCTTTTGTCGGAGGTCACGATTTTTTCCAACTGGCCGATGGCGGTCAGGATGACGGCATCGGCCTCACCCCGCATGGTTTCCAATTGGCGCGTGGCCGCTGCCACCGCGTCATCGCGCGAAAGGCCGCCGAACTTCTTGACCAATTCCGACAGCCGCGTCTTCGGAAAATGCGTCAGCACATTCATGCTTTGGCCTCGATCTTCAAGGGTTCGTCGTTTTCGCGTTTATATTGGCCATCGGGCGGCTCGATGGCGTGGAAGCGGCGGTCGGGCCCGACATAATTCGGCGCCTCGATAAAGGCGCGGTCCGAAGCCGCCACCCAGACCAGGCGGTCGAACAACACTTGCGGCGAAACCGGCTTGCGCACCACCAGATGGGCGCCCGCATCGCGCGCCGCCGAAATCAGGCGCATCTGGGTATAACCGGACAACACGATGACCGGCACAAAGCGCAGATTGCGGTTGGAATGGCGGCGAATCCAGCGGAGCAGATCGCCCGTGGCCATATCGGGCAGCGCGCCTTCGATGAAACAGACATCGGGGCATTGCTGGGCCAGAATCTCCTGGGCCTCGGCGCCGTTGTCGGCAGTCAGCGGCGCGCCGATGCCAAAACCGCGCAGCATTTGGGTAACCAGGCCCCGGGAGAAAGGATCGCGGTCAACAACCAACGCCGTTACAGATTTCAGGTTGAGGCGCGACAGAGACGATGGCCCCCAATGGCCCGGTTGCTCAAGATACAGTCAGGGTAATAAGCGCATTACCTTAAAAATCCGTTTTTTTGGTGCGGTAAGAGACAGATGCGCCATGGTGACGGCGGGAACATTACGAGGCCATTCACGTTGTTCTGGCGTGAGGGCACCAGGGCGCTTGGAGCGCGTCCGCAATGTTTGGAGATTCATATGAAGACGAGAATTGCCCTATTGGGCGCGCTGTTCACCGCCTGCATGGCTGGCAGCGCTTTGGCGGATTGGGACACGTTGGGCCGTGTGGAGGTCGGACCACGCCCGGACCGTGACCGGCTGAACAGCTTCGGGCTGGCCGGTCCGGTGGACCAGTTGCAATTGCGCGCCGACCGCAATGATGTGAATTGCCGTTCGGTGGAAGCCACGTTCGACCGTGGTGGAAAGCGCAACGTGTTTTCAGGGCGCCTGAACGAAGATCGCCCGGTGAATGTCGATTTGCCGGGACGGGGCCGCTACATAAGCCGGCTGGATTTCAATTGCCGCAGCGAAGGCCGGCCGGCGACCATCACCGTCATTGCCGATGTCGGCAACAATAATCGCAACGCGTGGATGCGCAGCCCGGATTGGCAGCGCGATTGGTCCCGTGTGTTCAACTGGGGCAGCAACGCCGTCAACAATTGGCAAATGGTGGGCAGCGAAAGTTTCGATGGCCGCAATGACAGTGAGACCAGCTATGCCGGATGGCGCGGCATGCATGTCGATGCCGTGGCGTTGAAGCCGCTGGAGACGGATGCGCGCTGCAGCCGCGTGGTGGCCCGCTTCGACAATGGCCGCCGCCAGGTGCTGGCGCTGCACAATGGCGATCTGTTGCGCCGTGGCGAGTATGAGAAGCTGGACCTGCCGGGCGACACCCGCAACCTGGCAAGCCTGGACATGCGCTGCCGTGCGGTGAACGGGCAGCACGTTACTATGCAGATTTTCACCTCGCATTGATGGGATGCAAATGGCGGCGATAGCAATCCAGTCAGCCTAACCTTTGCTACCGCCGCCATGCCCGCCGCGCCCATACACGCGCGGCGAACTAAAATCCGAAAAGCTTAGCGCCAAGGGTGGGCACGATGTTCATCGTGAACGACAACGTGACCGCGAACCCAGTAATGACCGGCCGGCTCGACCACACAACCGGCCAGCATCGGCACGGCCGCCAGCGCGATAGTGGCGAGGATCACAAATTTGCGCGTGTGACGTTTCATAATGATCTCCTCTCAATGCTGAGAAGGAGATTGACGGCATTCATCTGAACCGATGCCGACGCCGCCGTTCATCGCCGGTTCAGATTCACGAAATGGCATAAGCACGCTGCGAGGGGCCGATAGCAACAGCGTATCGGCGTGGCGTGAGCGTGTACGACCAGCCCCTACGAAATATCTCTGAAGTAAGGTTCGACCGTGCCTTTATATTTGACGGTCATCTGATTGCCGTGACGGTCGACCGTCTTGCCGACGGCGAGGCGCACCCAGCCCTCGCTGACGCAATATTCCTCGACATTGTTCTTTTCCACGCCGTTGAAGCGCACGCCGACGCCCCGCTCCAGCAGGGCGGAGTCATGGAAGGGGCTTTGCGGGTTCACGGAGAGCCGGTCGGGCGGGGTGCCGCCGGGCTTGTCGTCGTTGGGGGGCGTATCGGTCATGGACTTGAAATACGGGATCGAAAGCCCGGTCTCAAGTCCCCAGTCGCGGCAGGGTTGCACGCGCCCAGGGCCCAAAGCAGGATGCGCCCGACTTAAAAAATTCCAGGGAGAAACACATGGCATTTTCCATCTACGAGGCGCTTGTTCCGCCGGTCACCCATATGCTGGGCAGCTATTCCGGCTTCCTCACCAAGGCCGAGAATTATCTCAAGGAAAAAGGCATCGATCCCAAAACCTATCTCGATGCCCGTCTGTATGAAGACATGCTGCCCCTGACCAAGCAGGTGCAGATCGCCACCGACCAGGCCAAAGGCGCCGCTGCCCGGCTGACCGGGGGTGAGATTCCCAAATATGAAGACAATGAAGCCAGCTTCGATGATCTGCGCGCGCGCCTGAAAAAGACCATCGCTTATATGCGCAGCGTCGATCCCAAGGCGTTTGACGGCTCCGAAGACCGCAAAATCCAGCTCAAATTTCCCAATGCGGAATTCAATTTCGTGGGCAAGGACTATGTGAACAACTGGGTGCTGCCCAACGTCTATTTCCACATCACCACGGGCTATGCCATTTTGCGCATGAAGGGCGTGCCGCTAGGCAAGCCCGACTTCCTGTCCGGGGAAAAGGTTTGAAACCAGGTCGGAAAGGGCGGCTTCAAAGCCGCCCTTTCTTCATAGTCCCGGTAATCCAGGGCCCGGCATGTGAAGGCCATCGCTCAGGCTGCTGTTGTGGCGGAAGTGACCAGCGTCATCGCGGTGCCAGGCATTGGCGCTGTCCAGATACCAGTAATGGCCATCCGCGCCCCAATAGCCGCCACGGAAGGCGCCGTAATAACCGTCATACAAAACGTCCGATCGATAAAATGATCCGTTGGCGCTGACATCGGCGGGCGCGGGGACAGGCGTGAGATAATCACAACCCGTCAGCAGCAACGCGGTGGCCGCGAGGACGGCAAGTTTCCTGATCATGGGTTTCTCCTTGAGAAAGCCCTTTTGATTCTGACAACATCTTATCCCGCTTGGCGCGTGGAGCAAAATTAGTTTATAATCATTCTAATATATATATTTGGAGAGGCACTCATGGCGAAAAGCAGCAAATCCCGCAAACCGGCGTCCAGATCCCCTGCCCGGCTGGAGACCCCCACCGACCTGTCCCACAACGCGGTCCCGGAAATCGCCGAGGCCCTGAACGGATTGGTGGCCGATGGTTATGCGCTTTACACCAAGACCAAGAATTTCCACTGGCATGTCTCGGGCCCGCATTTCCGCGACTATCACCTTCTGTTCGACGATCAGGCGACGGAGATTTTCGCCACCATCGACGATCTGGCGGAGCGGGTGCGCAAACTGGGCGCCCGCACCATTCATTCCATCGGCGAGATCGCCAAGCTTCAGACCATCAAGGACAATGACAAGGACTTTGTCAGCCCCGGCGACATGCTGCGGGAATTGATGGCCGACAATAAAACCGTGATCCGGCGCATGCGCGCGGCCCATGAGGTGGCGGACAACCACGGAGATATCGCCACGGCGTCGATATTGGAGAATTTTATCGACCAGGCCGAGAAGAGGAATTGGTTCTTGTTCGAAGCCAGCCGCAAAGGGTCTTCCGGCGGGCATTAATCTAGCCCAGTTGCTCCAAATACCCCGAAACGGCTAAAGAAAACCTCCTTTAGCCGTTTCGGAGTTTCCCTTGTCCGCTTCTGCCGCCAAAACCGACATCACCATCACCTTGCCCGACGGCAAGACGATGAATTTTCCGCGCGGCATCAAGGGCCAGGAAATCGCCGCCACCATCGGTCCGGGCCTGGCCAAGGCCGCCCTGATCCTGGAAGTGAATGGCAAGGAATGGGACCTGTTCCGTCCCATCGAAGAAGACGCCGCCATCCGCATCATCACCAAGAAGGACGAGAAGGCGCTGGAGCTGATCCGGCATGATGCCGCCCATCTTCTGGCGATGGCGGTGCAGGAATTGTATCCCGGCACCCAGGTCACCATCGGACCGGCAATCGAAGACGGCTTCTATTACGACTTTGCCCGGGCCGAGCCGTTCACGCCCGAAGACCTGCCCAAGATCGAAGCCAAGATGCATGAGATCGTGAAACAGGCGCGTCCGACGCGGCGGGAAGTATGGCCGCGCGACAAGGCGGTGCAGCATTTCAAGGATATCGGCGAGCAGTATAAAGCCGAGCTGATCGCCTCCATTCCGTCGGACGAAGATGTCTCGATCTATTGGCATGGCGATTGGCATGATCTGTGCCGGGGACCGCATTTCCGCACCACCGCCGAAATCGGCGACGCTTTCAAGCTGACCAAGATTGCCGGTGCCTATTGGCGCGGCGATGCCAAGAACGCCCAGCTGCAGCGCATCTATGGCACCGCCTGGCGCGACAAGAAGGAATTGGACGCCTATCTGCTGCGTCTGGAGGAAGCCGAGAAGCGCGATCACCGCAAGCTGGGCCGCGAGCTGGAGCTTTTCACCTTCGCGCCCGATGTCGGCGCCGGCCTGCCGCTGTGGATGCCCAACGGCATGGTGATAAGGCAGGAGCTGGAATTCCTGGCCTTGAACGAAGAGCGCAAGGACGGTTATCGCCGCGTCGCCACCCCCCATATCGCCAAGGAAGCGCTTTATTACCGCTCGCGGCACCTGCCTTATTATGGCGAAGGCATGTATGCGCCGCTGGATATTGACGGCGAGAATTACCGTCTGCGGCCGATGAACTGCCCGCATCATCATTTGATCTATGGGGCGACGCGGCATTCCTATCGCGAGCTGCCCTTGCGCATCGCCGAATATGGCCAGGACTACCGCTATGAAGCCTCAGGCGGCTTGTCGGGCCTGATGCGGGTGCGCGGCTTTTGCATGAATGACGCGCATATCTATTGCCGCTATGACCAGGCCAAGGATGAATTCATCCGGGTGATGAAGCTGCATGCCCGCTACTACGAGCTCTTGAACATCAAAGAATATTATATGCGGCTGTCGCTGCCCGATCTGGATAAGCTGGATAAATATGTCGATGAGCCGCAGAAATGGCTCGATGCCCTGGCCATCATCCGCCAGGCGATGGACGAATCCGGCTTGCGCTATGTCGAAGGCAAAGGTGAAGCCGCTTTCTACGGCCCCAAGATCGATTTCATGATCAAGTCGGCGATCGGCACCGAATATACCATCTCCACCAATCAGCTCGACTTCCTGGCCACCCAGACCTTCGATCTTTCCTATATCGGCGAGGATGGTGCGGATCATCCGGTCTATGTCATTCACCGCGCCCCGCTGGGGACGCATGAACGCTTCACCGCCTTTTTGATCGAGCATTATGCCGGGGCCTTCCCCACCTGGCTGGCGCCGATCCAGGCCCGGGTCATCCCGATTTCGGACAAGGCGGCGGACTATGCCCAGAAGGTGCTGGACACGCTGTTCGCCGAGCCGGTGGTCAACGGAACCGCGGGCCTGCGCGTCGATATCGACACCGCGCCGGAGCGGATGCAAAAGAAGATCCGCGACGCCCAGTTGCAGAAGATCCCCTATATGTTGGTGGTGGGTGAGCGGGAAGCCGCAGAAGGCAAGGTCGCGGTGCGCCTGCGCTCCGGCAAGGATTTGGGCGCCATGCCGCTGGAAAGTTTCATCGCCCGGATCAAGAAAGAAGCCGAATCCCGGGTGGATGTGGCCGAATAGCCCTTTTCCCGGGGCTTTTCCCACCCTATCTTAAGCCTCGAATCCGGCCCGCCGGGCCGGCCGCGCAGAAGTCCCGCGCGTCTCACGAAAGGTCCCGTTCTCACCATGATCGAACTTCAGTTCGCTTGTGTCTCTGAACGGACCGGCGATCGTGGTTTCGCATGGGCCAAGAACAGGAGAGAGTCATAGTCGTTAGACGTTTCCAGCCGACCGAAAAAACCCCTGCAAAGGACGGTCCGCGCATCAATGATGAGATCACCGCCCGCACGATTTTCCTGATCGGCGATGACGGCCACAAATATGGCGAACTGGGCTTGGACGAAGCCCTCGCTTTGGGTGAGGAAAAAGGCTTCGACGTGGTCGAGGTCTCTCCCGACAACAAGCCGCCGGTCTGCAAGTTGATGGACTATGGCAAATACAAATACGAACAGCAGAAAAAGGCCGCCGAGGCCCGCAAGAAGCAGAAGGTCATCGAGATCAAGGAGATCAAGATGCGCCCGACCATCGACGATCACGATTATGACGTGAAGATGCGGGCGATGAAGCGCTTCTTCGACGATGGCGACAAGGTCAAGGTGACGCTGCGCTTCCGGGGCCGTGAAATGGCGCACCAGCATCTGGGCATGGAATTGCTGACCCGGGTCCAGAAGGACACCGAAATCTTCGCCAAGCTGGAACAGTATCCCAAGATGGAAGGCCGACAGATGATGATGGTTTTGGCGCCGAGGTAAGGCGCTGAACCATCCATCTGAGCACGCCTGCTAATACCAATGGGCCGGGCGCGTCCAAGCGCCCGGCAGGCGCCAAAAGCTCGCGGCCCACGGCCGCGAGCCGGCCTGAGCGGCCGAAGGCCGCTTCCAATGCATTTGCGGAAATTAAGTTGCTACGGCGAGCATTCCGCTTGAGCGCTTAGGCGTGGGATCTTGCGAAATAGAGAAAAACAAAAAACGCCAAAAGAACAAAGCCCATCATCAACGGAAAAATGGTTTTAAATCGCTTCCGTACATCAGGCGATAGAGCGGCCATCTGTTTCTGACTCCGCTGCTGGATTTTTACCTGCGCGAAACCAGCGGCGAGAAGCAGGGCAAAAAGTACGATGGTGGTGACCATGGCCAGAATTTAAGCCTAGGCTCGCTTGGCCTCAACAACTGAGGTCAAACCGCGCCAAAAGCCCGGCGCGCCCAAGCGCCGGGCCGGCCTTAGCGGGCGAAGCCCGGTTCACTTCAACAGCTGTTCGGGTTTGAGGCGTTTAAGGACTCTTGGAATCCAGTTCCGCCAACTCGGCTTCGATCTCGCTCAGGATAGCTTCAAGATCTACTAAAAGACCCCGCTCCGAAGATCGAACCGTGACATTGGGCCGAACGCCATAGCCGGTTGACCGGAGCAGATTGATCTTGTCGGTCACTTGCTGCCGGGCGGCTAGGAGTTCTTCTCGGTTCATCTGGGCAATATCGGCCATGTCCGGACCCTAGCCCTGGACGCGCTACGGTCTCAATCCCGATCTACTCGCCCGGGATGACACCTTACGCTAAGGCGCGCTTCGTCCGGCTATCCGCTACAACCATGTCCGAAATAGTCTTCCACGCCACCTTGCCGCTTTCCACCAGCAACAAAGCCTGGGTGCCGGTGGCGGTGAAGATATAGGCGTTGCAGTCGGGGCCGAGATAGCAACCCTGCACCGCCGGATCGAGAGCGTCGAAAGCGGCGCTGTCCTTGGGCATGAAGTTTTCCATCAACGCCAGCTTGGAGAGGCGCTGCGCCTTGGCGGTGTCGAGGCCGATCTTGCTGAGCTGCGACACCGGCATACCGGTATGGACGCGTTCATAGGCGCGGGTCAGCGCTTCATCATTGGAAACGCCGCCGGCGGGTGCGGCAGGGTGCTGCCAGCTGTTCAAGGCCAGGCCGCCGCCGAACATCATGACAGCCAATAGAAGGGGTCTACGCATGGCGCGTTTGTGGACCAGGCCGCGCGTTGACGAAAGAAAAGAGCGCAGTAATCGTTAATGCGAGGCCCGGCCTACAACTTGCGCGATCTGCGAAAAATCCGCATTGCCGCCGGAAACAACCAGCGCCACGGTTTTGCCGCTTGCTTTTCCCGCCAGCAAAGCCGCCAGCGCCGCCGCGCCGCCCGGTTCGGCCAGCAATTTGAGTTTGGCGGCGGCGAAGGCCACGGCCTTCTCCAGCTCCGCATCGCTGACAGTGAGGCCGGGTGACAGAAGATTTTTTGCGAGGGCAAAGACATGGATGCCCGGGATGGGCGCCATCAAGGCATCGGCGATGGAAAACGCGCCGCCGGGAGCGGCGACTCGGGTGCCGGCGGCGAGGGAGCGGCGCATGCCGTCGAAATTTTCCGGCTCGACACTGCGGATCTTGGCGCTGGAGTCTTTCATGCCTAAGGCGATGCCGCTGACCAGTCCGCCGCCGGAACAGGGCGACAACACTTCATCCAATATGACGCCGAGGCGCTGCGCGTCCTGCGCGATCTCAAGCCCCACGGTGCCTTGGCCGGCGATGATGGCGGGATCGTCAAAGGGCTTGATCAGGGTGGCGCCGCGCTCGCCCTGGAGGCGGGTGGCGATGGCTTCGCGGTCTTCGCGTTGGCGGTCATAGAGCACAATTTCGGCGCCCAGCGCCCGGGTGCCCTCGATCTTGGGGCGCGGGGCATCCGATGGCATCACGATCAGGGCCGGCATGGCGAAGAGTTTTGCCGCCGCGGCGACGCCCTGGGCGTGATTGCCGGAGGAAAATGCCACCACGCCATGGCGGCGTTCGCGTTCGGGGATGAGGAGAATGCGGTTCAGGGCGCCGCGGAATTTGAACGAGCCGGTGCGCTGAAAAAGTTCGAGTTTGAGAAAGGCCTGGCCGCCGATCATCTCGCCCAGGATCGGACTTTCCACCAGCGGGGTGCGCACGGCATATGGCGCGATGCGTGCCGCGGCCGCCAGGACATCGGCAGTGGAGGGAATTTCAGTCATGCGCCAGGGCGTCGAGTTCGCGGACCAAATCCTGTCCGAAATAATAGTCCAATTCGGCCCGCACCCCGTCATAGCAACTGGGTCCGTCGCCGGCGCAGACCAGGGAGCCGTCCAGGATTTCGGTCGATGGCATCAAAACGCCATGCTCAAACGTCAGGGGGAACAGCACGCTGACCATGGGCTTGAGGGCATGATAATCCATGCCTTCTTCCAGGCAGTAGGCATGAATCAAACAGCCGCGCCCATGAGGGCTGCGGAAAATACAGGCGCCATTGCGGGTGGCGGTGCGCCGGTGGCTTCCGGAAGGAAATTCGCTGTCGGCGATGATCTCGGCGGTGAACCATTCGCTTTCCGGTACGCTCACCAGATTTTTGAATTTCGCCGGAGCGGCCAGAAGCCGGTCGGCATTGCCGCTGTCGACATCCACGCCATGATTGCAGCAGGCGTCATGGCAGAAGGAACAGCCCATGCAGTTCTGGAAATAGCGGCTGGTGAAAATGCGCGGGTCCACGGCGGTGAGGATGGGCGCCCCCAGCACGGAGGCATAAGGCCGGGACAAGGCAATCATTCCGCCGCCTTCACGATGGCTTCGATCAGGTCATCATAGGTCATTCCGGCTTCGGCGGCGGCGGCGGCGAAACCGGCGTCCGGCGCGATGCCGGGATTGGGATTGATTTCCAGCACCAGGGGCTGGCCGTCGCGGACCCTAAAATCCACCCGGACAAAACCGGTGAGATCGAACAGCTTCCACACTTGCTCGCAGGCGGTTCTGAGCCTGGCCGCCAGCGCCGGGTCTTCCTTTTCGGTCCCGAAGCGGCGGACCGTGTGGCGATAGCCGGTGGAGCCTTCGTCCCATTTGGCGCCATAACCGACAATGCGGGGCTTGCCTTGCGGCCAGTCGGCAAAGGTCATTTCCGCCATGGGCAGGATGCGCAAATTCCCTTGGTTGCCCAGCAGGGAGAGATTGAACTCGCGGCCTTCGACATATTCCTCGGCGAACCAGGCGCCGCCGAAACGGCTAAGGCACAGTTCGGCGCGGGCTTTGATCGCCGCCGCGCCACTGACCACACAATCATCATCCAACCCGATGGAGCCGTCTTCCAATGCGGCTTTCACAATAAAGGATCCCTTACTGTGAACAGCCCAATCGGGCGGGACCGCCCAGTCCGGGGTGGCGACGCCGGCGGCACGCAACCGGGCTTTTGACTGCGGCTTGTCGCAACTGATGTCGAGCACTTCGGCGCTGGCGCCGGTAAAGGGCATGCCCAATTGCGCCAGCATCCGCGGCGCGGCAGAGGCTAGGATGCCTTTACCATCGACCCCTTCCACCAGATTGAACACCTTGTCGGGCGCCTCCAATTCCAGCACAGCGGCCAGGGTATCCGAGCGGAAGGCGGCCTTGGTGGCGGTGTAGCCTTTGCGGTCCAGCGCTTCGCGGACGGCATCGGCGGCGATCAGGGTGTCCTGGTCTTCGGGCGGGGCGTCGGCGGGAACATCGGAATGCAGCACCAGGATTTTCATCTGAGATCCGGGTGACGCTTAAGAAATGAGTCCAGGAATTTACCGATCAACTGCTGATAGGTCAGGCCTTCAAAGTCGGCGATGAAACAAAGATCGGAATAGCCGGGCCGGATGCCGGCCAGGGGATTGACCTCGATGAAATTGGGCACGCCGTCACGATCGAGGCGGATATCGGCGCGGCCGCCATCCCGGCAGCGCAGGGTGCGCCAGGCAGCCAGGGCCACCTGCCCCGCGGCGTCGGCTTCCGGGCCGGTGGCGCGCACCACCTTGAGCTTGTCTTCCCAGGTTTCCTTGTTTTCATAGCCATAGCCATGGCCGATGAATTTTTCCGTCGGCACAATCTCACTGACGCCCAACACCTTGGCGTCCATGCCGGTGCCGGTGATGCCGACAGTGAATTCCCTGCCCGGCAGGAATTCTTCCACCAGCACCGGCTGATCGAATTTTGCCAGCAGATCGCGGGCGACGGCGGCGAGCGCGGCGGGATCATCCACTTTGGAGCGGCCGTCCACCCCTTTGCCCGAGCCTTCCGCCACCGGCTTGAGGAACAGGGGAAATGTCATCTGGATTTTTTCGATATCGGCGTGCGTGGCGATCACAGCGAAGTCTGCGGTGGGGATGCCGGCGTCGCGCACCACATGCTTGGTCATGGCCTTGTCCAGGGTCAGGGCCAGAGTGAGGGGATCGGAAAAGACGTAAGGGATATCGAAGGCTTCCAGCAGGGCCGGAACCTGGGCTTCGCGGGAAACACCCTTTAGACCTTCGCAGATATTGTAGACCGCGTCCCAACGCTGGCCTTCCGCCAGCGCCTTGGTCAGGGGCTTGATGCCGCCTATTCGGATGGGATCATGGCCAAGGCCGCGCAAGGCATCGCACAGCGCGGCAATGGTTTCCTCGGCATCGAATTCGGCGGTCTCTTCTTCGGAATACCCCAGCGCGAGATAATCGCTGCGCAGGTCATAGGTGACCCCGATTTTCAGGGACCGCATGACTCAGGACCGGCGCGGCAACACCGCGAACGCGGTCAAGGCTGGATTCCCGCTTTCGCGGGAGTGAGCCAGGGTGACGAAACGGTCCAGTGGACCGTTTCGCATGGCGAACGCCGCGAGCCCCGGCGAGCGGCCACGGCTGGATTCCCGCTTACGCGGGAATGACAAAGCCGGGTCAAGCCCGGCCATGATGAGTTTGCGGGTGGCCGAGGGTGCCGTTCGGGTCCGGATATCTGAAAGTCTTGCCTTCGAAATTGCGCAGCAGCAGATCATCGCCGTCGCGGCCGACCACGGGATCGGGCGCGAGTTGTATTTTCCCGCCGCCGCCGGGGGCATCGACGCAGAAAATGGGCGTGGCATAGCCGGTGGTGTGGCCGCGCAAGGCCTTGATGATCTCAAGCCCCTTGTCCACCCCGGTGCGGAAATGGGCCGAGCCGCTGATGGGATCGCATTGATAAAGATAATAAGGCTTGACCCGGTTCTTGAGCAGGCCATGCATAAGCGTGGTCATGGTGGCCGGCGTGTCGTTGATATCCTTCAGCAGCACGGTCTGGCTGCCCAGGGGAATACCGGCATCGGCCAGGCGGGCGGTGGCTTCCGCCACTTCGCGGGTCAATTCCTTGGGATGGGTGAAATGGATGCTCATCCACAAAGGATGATGTTTCTTGAGCACCCTAGTCAGGGCGCGGGTGACACGCTGGGGCGTCACCACCGGCATTTTGGTGCCGATGCGGATGAACTCGATATGGCGGATGGCGCGCAGGCGGCCCAGCAGCCAGTCCAGCTTATCGTCCGAGAGCGTCAAAGGATCGCCGCCGGACAGCAGCACGTCGCGGATTTCGGTATGGGCGGCCAGATAATCCAGCGCCTGGTCCCATTGGCTTTTGGAGAATTGATATTCCCCGCCCGGATTGCCCACCAGCCGGGAGCGGGTGCAGTAGCGGCAATAGGTGGAGCAGGTGCCGGTAACCAGGAACAGCACCCGGTCGGGATAGCGGTGCACCAGACCGGGCACCACCGTGTCATGGTCTTCGCTTAAGGGGTCGTCATCCTCACCGGGGGCGCGGGTATATTCCCCGCCGGTGGTGATATGGGTGCGGCGCAGAGGTTCGGTGGCATCCGTCAACCCCATCAGGCTGGCGTAATAGGGGGTGATGCCTACCGGCAGCGAGCCTTTGTGGCGGGCGACGGCGGCATATTCATCTTCCGACAGGCGGAAGATGCGGGCCAGTTCCTCCAGGCTGCGGATGCGGGTGCGCATCTGCCAGCGCCAGTCATTCCATTCCGCCGGGCCGGTGCCCGGGAAGAAACGGCGGTAAAAGGCGCGGGCGTCGCCGGAGACCGGGAACCGCAGTTCGACCTTGGGGCCGGGCAAGGTGAGCTTGGCGATGGGCGGCGCTCCCGTGCCCGGAAGGCTTCTGGCACTGCCGGGAACGGCGTCTTCGGAATGCCGGCGGAGGGATCGCGACAGAGGCCTGACAATGCGGCCCCGCGCACTCTCGAATGCCATGGTTGTCTCACATGCGCCCGTGGGCGCTGGATCCCGTATCGCGTCTTCTCCGTCGGCGCCCCAGCGGCAAACCTTCACCGGAAAAAATGCGTCCGGCGATAATTCCAGCCTTCATGGGCTTGTCAAGAGTGGGCCATACCCGGCGATGTTGGTGAACGGTTCGTTTTAGTGCGCTAGCGGATGGGTGATGGGCTCCAGCGGCGCGACACGATAGAGCGTCACATGCGAGGACTTGCCGCGCGAATAGTTGAAGCCCGAGACGGTGTCGACGGTGTCGGCGCTGCCCTGCAGCTCCGCCAGCCGGGCGAGGAAGGCCGGACGGTTATCGTCATCCACCAGGGCAAGCCCGCCGCGCTTTAAACCCAATTCTGCCGCGCCTTTTCCGTCGGTCAGCGCCACATCGGCGCCGAGGGCGAAGACCATGCTGGGTTCTTCATAGCCGGCTAGCATGGGCGGCGGATCATAGGGCTGACGATCCTTGAGGGCCGTCTGGGCCAGACGCTCGCTGAACCAGAATTGGGTGAGCAACGGTCCGATGCCGGCGGTCAGGTTGGGAATGAGAAGAAGCATGGCGGCCAGGGTGACAAAAAATCCCGCCAGAGGTTTTTTTATCAACAACAGGATCACGCCGGTAAGACCAATGAGCCCGCCCGCCCCTGCCGCCGCCAGAAACCACCAGGGCGCCGGACCGGCGCCATAACGCTCCGGCAGGAAGAAGGGCGCGGCAGTGAACGCGGCCAAGCCAAGCAAAGATTGCACAGCGGCAACAATAAGGAGCCAACGCCGCCAGCCCTTTTCTTCGCTTTGATCGCTTTGTTGACCTTGGGCGGCGATGATCCATAGCGCGGCCAGGATGGCGATGGGCGGCAAAGCCGGCAGGACATAGTTGGGAAGTTTGGTCGGCACCAGTTCCGCCACCAGCCACCAGCCGGCCGCCCAGGCGATCAGAAAGCGGATGGAGGGGTCGGCGCGGCGGGTGAAGCCAAGGCCCAGGCCCGGCGCCACGAACAGAATCATGGGCCAGAACGTCAGCGAGGCGACGATCAGGTAATAGCCGGGTAGTTGACCATGACCTTCCTGCCCTTCGGCGATCTTGGCGGCGAAGTCACTGCCCAGCGATTGCGCAAAGAAAGCGCCATGGCTCTGGATGGCGATGGCGATCAACCAGGGCGCCGTGATCAGCACCGCCAAGCCCAGCCCACGCGCGGGCTGTGCGGTCTTCAGCCAGGCAAGATCGAATTTTTTCTTTTCCCAACGCTCCCATCCGGCGAGCACCACAATGGTGGCGAACACCACGCCCGGGGCTACGGGGCCTTTGAGCAGGATGCCGGCCGCCAGCCCGGCCCAGCCCAGCATTACCAGCTTTGGGGATGGGGGAGCGGCATCGGCCCGCGCCGCGCGCCAAAGATGGAACAGCACGCCCTGGGTCAACGCGATACTGCCCAGCAGCGCAGCATCGGTCGTGGCCTGGGTGGCTTCGGCGGAGAGCAAGAGATTTGCGGCCACCAACAGGCCCGCCAGCAATCCGGCCTCGGCGCTGAACAGGGAGGCGAACCAGAAAGTGAGCAACGCCGCCGCCATGCCGCCCAGCAGCGACGGCAGGCGGTAGGTCCAGATATGGTTGTGATCCCCGAATCCGGCGACGGCGGTGGTGGCGGATTGCAGCCAGTAAATGCCGGCCGGTTTTTTGTAGCGGGGCACCTGGCCGAACCGGATGTCGACATAATTGCCGCTGTCCAGCATCTGGCGGGAGGACTGGGCGAAGCGGCTTTCGTCACGGTCCAGCGGCGGCAGGCTGAGAATGCCGGGTAGCCACAGGGCCAAGCAGACCAGCACAATCACCACCCAGCCATGCCGCGCCAGCTTGGTCAGCCAGCCGGGTGCGGGCGGGGGTGGGGCGGCGGGCGCCTCGGGAACCGGATCGTCAGTCATGTCGGTCAGGGGCCTGTTCAGCCTGGAAGCCGGGCCTGTATAAGGCCGCCCAAGCCCAAAGCGCAAAGCGGCGGGAGGCACCCAGGAGTCCCATGCCGCCTGCCCTGTCCGTGGTCGTTCCCGTCAAAGACGAAGCCGAAAATGCCGGACCCCTGTCGCGGGAGATCGCGGCGGCCCTCAAAGGGCAGCCCCATGAAATCATCTTTGTGGATGACGGTTCGGGTGACGGCACGGCGGAAAAGCTGAGCCAGCTTCGGGCGGAAATCCCGGAACTGCGGGTGCTGCGCCATAAGCGCAATCTGGGCCAGAGCCGGGCGGTGCGCAGCGGGGTGATGGCGGCCAAGGGCGAGATCATCGGCACTCTGGACGGCGATGGCCAGAATGATCCGGCCGATCTGCCGCGCCTGTTGGCCGAGATGAATAGACTGGGTGACGTGGCAATGGTCAGCGGGGTGCGGGTCAAGCGCAAGGACACTGCCAGCCGCCGCATGGCGTCCAAACTGGGCAATGGCTTTCGCAACTGGCTGCTCAAGGACGGCGCCGCGGACACCGGCTGCGGCATCAAAGTGTTCCGCCGCGATGCCTATCTGGAGCTGCCCTATTTCGATCACCAGCACCGCTTCCTGATCGCGCTGATGCGGCGCGAAGGCTATGGCGTGGGATTTTTACCGGTGGGGCACCGGCCGCGTCTGGCGGGCCGCTCGAAATACACCAATTTCGGGCGCATGCTGGTTTCCATCAACGACCTTCTGGGGATGCGCTGGCTGATAAATCGCCACCGGGGGCCGGCGGGGACGGAAGAATTGTGATCGAGGCCGCACCATGAATTATCTGGCGCATTGGTATCTAAGCGCGCTTGAGAATCCTTACGACACGGCCTGGAACGGCTTCGGCTTTTTGGGCCAGGCCATCTTTGGCGTGCGTTTTCTAATCCAGTGGCTCAGAAGCGAACAGGAAGGCCGCGTCGTGGTACCCATCGCCTTCTGGTATTGCAGCCTGTTGGGGGCGGTGGTGAGCCTGACGTATGCGCTGCATATGCGGGCCTGGCCGCTGGTGTTGGGCCAAGCCATTCCGCTGCCCATCTATGCCCGCAACATCTGGCTGATCATGCGCGAACGCGGCAAGGCCTCAGCCTAGCGGCTTATTCAATAACCCTGTTCGCCGCCGTTACTGGCCGCACCCGTCGGTGTGCCATAGCTGCCGCTACCTGCCGCCGGATCGGGACTTGGGGCAGGCGCAGGCGTGACCGTTGTTTTCGTTTTCGCCTTGCGCAACTCATGCTTGGCCGGGGGATTCTTCGGCGGATTATTAGGGTAATCGGCCAGGGCCGGCGTGGCGGCCAAGATCAGACCCAGGATGGCGACGGAAATTCGCATAGCATTTCTCCTATCCAAAAGAAACGCCCGAGCGCACAGTTGGAGCCGGGAACTAGGCGTGATAGCCAGACGAAATCAGAGTTCGATAACCGCATAAAGCCGACAGGGCGCGGGTCATGGACAACGATGTCGTTATTATAACAGCCTGCGATCAGCGTTATTTTCCTTATTGCGTAGATCTTTTGATGTCGATCCAGAGCGTGTGTGGCGTCATCCCCCGCATGCGTGTGCTGGATGTCGGCATGCTGCCGGGGCAGGCCCAGGCACTCGCGAATATCGTGGAAAAAATCGTGGTGCCGGATTGGGATCTCGGCAACACCATGGAGCTGCCGGCGTGGTACCGCGCCATGATGGCGCGTCCCTTCCTTCCGAAATATTCGGGGGACGCCAGCATCGTCGCATGGCTGGACTCCGACATCTGGATACAGCGGATGGCGCCGTTGCAGTCCCTGATCGAAGCCGCACGGGATGGTGTGATTGCCGTCGTGGAAGAACAGCAGTCTGGCAAAGGATTTATCGCGGATGGTAGGCCGGTGAACGGCCAAGCTGTGCGCATCGATACGTCATTGCAAATTGCGAAGGAAAATGTGCGCCTCGCCTATGAAAATTGTTTCGGTCCGGAGATCGCGTCCGCTTTCGGCGCCTTGCCGTGTTTCAATGACGGAGTCTTTGCCTTGCGCGCGGATTCGCCGTCATGGCGAATCTGGCAGGAGATATATGCGAATGCCTTCAGCCGGCCTTTCAATCTTCTGGTTGAACAATTGTCCCTGAATGTGGGCATCCGGCAGGGCCTTGTGCCTTTTTCCAAGCAGCCGCCGGAAGCGAATTACACATGCCATATTGAGCTTCCCTGGTATTCCGCCGCGGGAAATGTTTTCACCATTCCAGAGGACAAGAGCCGCGTGATCGGCACGGTTCATCTCGTGGAAACAAAATCCTGTCCCTTGCTTCCCATTCCGCAGTTTCCGGATGGAAAGCCCGAGCAAATGCCCATCGATTATCGTTCGCTGGACCGCTTCCTCGGTGCAAAGCCGGGCTTTCCCAAGCAGGCTTAACTTTTGCCCGCGAAGACGGCAACCATTCGCGGCTCTAACCATAGGAAAGCGTTGATAATTTGGAACCGTGAGCCGCGGCCGGCTTTAGCAAATCGGTCCGGCGGACCGATTTGAGCGGCGAACGCGCCGAGCTCAAGTGAGGCGTCGGGCCGCCGTATCCCTTTGTTCCATCTTGTTTCTGTTAAACTTGCGGGATGCTCTTAGTCGAGGTATTGGCAGCGCCCTTAGGACAGGTGGCCGAGTGGTTGAAGGCGCACGCCTGGAAAGTGTGTAACGGTGAAAGCCGTTCGAGGGTTCGAATCCCTCTCTGTCCGCCATTAATTCCCCATCCCTCGCTTTCACTCAGGGCGTTCGGCGCTTTCGCAGGGTCACTGAACCTGCTCACGCGTTGCGCGCGCGCCTCACCCCTCTCCGTCCGCCACCCTTCCTTCTGAAAAGTGGTGACGATGGGATTCCCGGCTTTTGACTTGGCGCAAACGCGGGCCGCGGACCGGCTGATCGATCCCGCCGGTAGCCAAGACGGGCAACATGCCTTAAGATATTTACATCAGTCACTTTTTCATCTGCATTCCGTCTAGCACCCGCTAAAAATGGGGCACTGATATGGGCGAGGCAGACAGCAGACGTATGCCGCCGGAGCAAGAAGCCGTCCGGCGCCAAGATGCCAAAGACGAGTTACTGCTTCAGAAGGGCGTCGATCCAGAAGCCGCCATCAGGGATCCGTCCGCCATCATCGCCTTGGCGCGGCGCCTGCACCGTCATTTCGAACAGGCAAAGACCACGCAAAATCTGAGCGATGCGGTGCGGTATTTTTACCAAAAGATCGACGCCACCAGTCATGAACTCCGCAATATTCCCATCGCCTGCGGTCAAGGCTGCTCCCATTGCTGCATTATCTGGGTGGGCGTTTCCGCCCCCGAGGCGATCCATGCCGCCAGACTGGTGGCGGCCATGGGCGGCAGCGCCATCGCGAAGGTGCGCGCCGCGAATGAATTCACCAAGCAATTTGCATTTGAGGAAAGGGACCAACACCCGCATGACTGTCCCATGCTGCACAACAATAGCTGCACAATTTACGAACACCGGCCGCAAGCATGCCGGCAAGCCGTTTCCGGCGATGCGCAAATATGCGCCCGCAGCTATCGCAAGCTGACAAAGGAGGGAATTCCAACCCCCGCTCTATACCTGAGAAGCCGCGCCACCTATGCGATGGCGTTGTACGCCGCGCTGGCGCAATCATCGCTTGACAGCGTTTCCTATGAGTTCAACGCGGCGATGGTCCGCGTATTGGATACGCCGGACGCGGAACGGCGCTGGCTGGCCGGCGAGGATATTTTCGCGGGCGTGCTGCGCGAACAGGATTCGCCGCCGGAGCTGGAGCGGAGGATCGCATTCATCCGGGACCAGGCCTTTGCCCGCCAGCGCTAAATCAAGCTGACGCCCGCGCTCCATTGGTATGTTTGAACACCCACTTTGGTACAGCGCCACCTAATTTCCCGGAGAATCCGGTATCTAATTGCGCCCCAACGACGTAGGATGAGCCATGACCCACTCTCATGTCACGCCGTGCGGCCTGCCGGGCGTCGGGCCCATTCCCCTGGGCATGCACAGTTGTCATTTTTACAGCGACCGGCAGCAGCTGATGGACGCGCTGATCCCCTTCACCCTGGCAGGCCTGCAGGCCAATGAGCGATGCCTCATCATCGCTTCTCCGCCCTTGCCGGCGCGGGATCTGGTGCGCGAATTGCTGCAAAGCTGGGACGGGGTGGAAGACGCGCTTCATTCCAGTGCGTTGCGCGTGATCGATTTTGACCGCTGGTATCTCGACACCTCGGGCCTCAAGAGCGAAGACCTGGTTCAACTCTGGCTGCAAGAGGAACGCCAGGCCCTGGCGGACGGCTATTCGGGCCTTCGCGTTTCCGGAAATATCAGTTTCCTGACGCCTGAGCAGTGGCCGGCCTTCATGGCTTACGAAAGCTCCGTTTCCGCGAACTTTTCCAACCGGCGCATCGTCGCCCTGTGCAGCTATGTTTTGGAAGACTGCACCGGGGGCCGAAAAGACCAAGTCCTCCGGGCCCATGGTTGCGCTTTCGAAAGGCGTGACCGGGATTGGCAGGTCGTCACGGCCGGATCGTCTTTCTAAAACGTCCTTTAAAGCGCATTTGGTCCTGAAGCGAAAAACCGGACCGATTTTCTTGGTGCCGTCAGCCGCCGCCATTCAGCTTTTTGTAGAGCTCGACAATCTCGGACCGGCCGAGGGCTATCTTTCCCATCACGGGCCGGTCGAGGAAAATGTTGGGATCGGCATCCTGCAGCCATTCCATCGCCTTGCGGACACAGGAACGCAGCGTGCCGGTAAAATCCGGCAGCGCGCTATGACGCATGGCGGCGATACGGGTCGCGGTCAACGTGCCGGCGGTGTCGAAATCTATGTCCATGCCGCGGAATGTTACTATGCCATCGTCTCGCGCCAAGATGGCAGCGGGTGCCCGCCCTGTGGATAAGTGAAGCGGCGGCGCGCAATAAAAATGCAGCGGCGGCATGAAGCCTGCGTTACTGACTGCCCATATATAAAGGCGCCAGGTCGTGGGTGTCTTTGACTTCGCCGGAGATGGGCGGACGGGTGGCCTGCTGCACCACATCGGTCAGCGCATCCTGGAAGGCCCATGTCGTGTAGGTGGCGGTGGTGATGATATCCACCTTCGCTTTCTGCTCATGAATCATTTCATGCTTGAGCAGAGGCTTGGCCATATGGCTGATTTCTTCTGAGCGCTGGCGCTCGTCGGGCACCAGCAGATATTCCACATCGGTGAAGCGGCCCTTCTGGATGTGGACCTTGAGCTTGACCGTGCCGAAGCCGGACTCCCATTCCTGGCTGACATAGTCGCCGTCCGCCACGGACTTTCCTTTCGGCATGGCGATGGCGGCGGCGGCAGGCCCCTCATGGAAAACATAACCGCCGATACCGGAGGAAGGATCGGAGGGAGCGGCTTGTGTTTCTTGCAGCGGCTCCGAAGCGGGCGCGGCCACCGGGCGCGGAACGTCCAGCGTCTTCTGCCAATAGGCATAGAAGGCCGTCGTCAGCAGCAGCGCGGTGGACACCAGCAGCTTGCCGACCAGACCTTTGTCTTTGCGAACCCTGCCCCCCATCCGTTTTATCTAGCACCGATTTTTGGTGAACGGCAGGGGATCGTCTTATCCCCCAAGGTAAAGACGGCCGGCCGCCTTAGCCAAAGCGGTAAAACCTGTCCGGGCCGACGGTCTGCAAAAACTGAAAGCCATTGCGGCGGATCAGGGCGTCAAGCTCCGGATTGCCGAAATTGTCTTCCACCCCGATCACATCGATGGAGTAACGGGCAAAGGGAAAGGCCCGCAGGATCGGCAGCTCCGCGCCTTCGACATCGATGGACAGATAATCGATGTGCCGGATGCCGAATTCGGTCAGCACGTCGTCCAGGGTGCGGGCCGCCACAGGCACGGTCTTGCGGGACCACCATTGGGTATCGCGCGCAATTCTTTGCGCGTGTTGCGGCTCCATGCTTTCCCGGATGCCGGACCAGCCATAAAGCGTGCCGTCAATCATCTCGAAATCCACCAGGCCGGGGCGGTCGAATATCGCGGCATGGCAGAGTTTGGCATCCGGCCGGTTTTTCTTGAGCGCTGCAAAGGTCGAGGGATTGGCCTCGATCAAAAGGCCGCTCCATCCCATCTCCCGCTCGAAATAAAGACTGTTGGAATCGGCGAGCCCGTCCAAGGCGCCGAACTCGACAAATGTCTTGCAGCGGCCCGGGATCAGGCCGGCAACGAAACGGTCCTGACCGAATTGGCTGTGAAAGACATTTCCGCTCTCCATAAAACCCCGCTGGTGTTGCAGCGAAAATCTCACAAGCCGGACCGTCGGCAAAGCCAATAAAAAAAGGGCCCTGAACGGGCCCTATAGGTGGTGTGGGTGCTGTGGGTGTCGGCTTGTGGAGAGAGACTTAAGGCTTTTGGGCTTTTTCGTCTTTGGCGGCGGGTAAATCTTCTTCGTCCTTGGGAACATGCAAATCGTCCAGATCGTGCAGCTTGCTGTCATCGTCATAGATGAGCTGGGCCGCACCGGTCTTGATGTTCACCAGCACCGAGCCGTTTTCAAACGGCCGGAACTGAAAGTCGCCCAATTTCGAATCTTTGTGCCAGGCCTTGTCCGCGCGGATGCGGGCGAGGATTTCCTCTTCGATTTCCATCAGGGTGCCTCCAGGGCCTTACAGCCCATCAAACGTGCTGGCTCCGCGGCCGTTCCGGCCTTATGACCTTGTCCCCATTTTATGGCTAACCAAGGCTTAACGGCAAAAATTGCTTTTTCCGCGTTTTCGGGGCCACCGTTCCCGTAAGCAGTTGATATATTTGTTGCTTCCGCGGATATCGCAGCCGCGATAGTGCATCGGAGACACATAATTTATGTGCGGAAAGTTCAGGGGTGAGGCGCGACCCGCTTAGCGGGGCAAATCGATCCGTAGCTAGCGACAGCGTAGCGCGACGATCGATTTGAGCGGCGCATCCTCGCTTCGCTCGGCCAGGGCAAGCTTTTCTAAGCTCGCTTTCTCTCGCCAAGAAAAGCTAAGCCAACGCGCCGAGCACAAGCGAGGCGCCGAGTAGGATGAACATATGTGCGGTAAATTCAGAGCAAAAAAGAGTTGGGTGCATGTCACCGACCCTGCTGAACTCGCCAAGCGCATAGAAGAAGAGGGAGACGATCCCCTCGCCTACCGGGTGATGAACAATCTGCCGGTCATCGTGTGCGACAAGGCCGCCGGCAAGCGCCGGGTGGTGCCGATGCGCTGGGGCTTTCCCGATGCCAAAGACTGGCGGCGGCCGCAGCCGATCCATGCCCGTTCGGAGACCATCGAGATCACCCGCGCTTTTGCCGATGCTTTTCTGGACGGACAGCGCGGCATTGTCCTGATGGAGAGTTTCAACGAAGCGCCGGATGTCGAGGGGCCCACCCAGCAGCACATCATTACGCCCGACAGCGGCATGCTGGCGGCGGCGTTTGTGTGGCGGCGGTTCGAGGTCGGCGCAGCAACGCCGCTTCTCGCCTGCTGCCTGGTCACGGTGCCGGCCAACAGGCTGATCGCGACATTGCCGACGGATCGCATGCCGGCATTTCTCGCACCCGGGGATTGGCGCAAATGGCTGGGCGAGGAAGACGCCACCGTAGACGAAATGAAAGCCTGTCTACGCACCGTCGAAGGTGTGACGTGGAAAATGACCCGCGAAGAGGCCCGGGAAAAACATCCCAGACGCAAACCCATAGTGTCCGATCCCGGCGGACTGTTCTGATCGTCGTCATGTTCCAGCAATGTGATTGGCGTTTACGGTGCTGCTGTCTACTTTTTGCGATACGCAAAACGCAGGATTAGCGCGTAAAACCGCGCGCGTGGTAAACGGTGGCAACTTTTTTGATTGATTTTAAGTAATTGCTCTTCTAAGTCCCGTTCATATGTGACGGGGGGATGACGGTCATTGCCGCCCGCGATGGGGAGCGACAATGAATATCCGCAAGCTCGCGTACGGCTGTCTGCCGTTTTTGTTGTCGGCATATGTTGCCACAGCCCACGCGCAGACCGAAGTCCGCCCCTTCGTCACGTCTTATGCGCCGGGTTACTTCACCAACTCTCATCCGTCATCCGCCTATGAGATGGTCAATCTGGTCCCGGGCTTCACGCTCACGGAAGGCAACACCAATATCCGCGGCTATGCCGGCGCCATTGGCAATGTGCTGATCGACGGCCGCCCGCCCGCCACCAAGGATGAAAGTCTTCAGACCATTCTGGGCCGCATCAACTTCGATTCCGTGGAGCGTATCGAACTGATCCGCACCGGCGCCCAGGGTTATGACTTCCTGGGTTACCCCATGCTGGCCAATGTCATCCTCAAGGCCAATGTCGCGCCCAAAGGCCAGGTCTCGATCGATGAATCCATCTACCGTCACGGCAAACTTCTCAATCCCATCGGCATTGGCCGGTTGAGCTGGGGCGCCACCGATGTGCTGGAACTGACGGTGACGGGTTCGGTCAAGGTACCGGATTCAGGCGCCGGTTATGGCACGCGCTTCAATTACGACTATGACCACGGCAACATCCTTCGGAAAGATTCCTACATCATCAACCGCCATGACGATGTCTGGAACGTCACCGGCAGCTATCGCCAGCCCTTGTGGGACGGCAATATGCGCGTCACGGGGCTTTACAACGAAACGCGGACATTCGCGCCGCTGATCGACGATCAATATTATCCCATCGTCACCCATTCGCCGGGCACAGAAACCGAATTCAAGACCAACAGCGAATTCGGCGCGCAATACAGTCACAAATTCTGGGCCGGTGACGGCGAAATCGCCGTGATCCGCCGCGCGACACAGGACTTTCATCCCCAGTCGTCGATCTTCTCAGGCGTGCAGCAGGTGTCCTCGACCCGCCAGTACACCAGCGAAAGCATCATGCATAGCGTGATACGGCAGAATCTGTGGGAAGGCGTGCATTTCGACGGCGGCGTCGACGCCACCCTGAACACCGTGGCCAACACGGTGGCCCTGACCAAGGGCGGGGTGCCGATTATATTGCCGGCGGCCAGTGTGCATCTTGAAGAAAAGCGTGCCGAAGCCACCACCAATTTTACCTGGCAGGCGGCGCCGGACCTGACCATCGAAAGCGGGCTGCGCTATGAAATCTCGCGCCTGAAGCAGACCGGTGACAGCAACCTCACCCGGGTGCTGAATTACTGGAAGCCGCGCATCAAGGCCAGCTGGAAATATGACAGCAACGATACCTTCCGGCTGCTGCTCACGCGTGAAGCCGGGCAACTGAATTTCAACAACTTCGTCACCACCATTGAAACCAAGGTCAACCAGGTCAATGGCGGCAACAAGAACCTGAAGCCGCAGACCCTGTATCAGGGCGAAGTGAACTGGGAGCATGCCTTCAAGGGCGGCTCCTGGGTCCTGACCGCGCGGCACCAGATCATCAGCGACACGGTGGACAATATCGCCATCCTGGGCGTGGCGGGTCTGTTCAACGCCACCGGCAATATCGGCGGCGGACGGCTCACCCAGTTCATCGGCACCATCGTCACGCCGGTGGATTTCATTCCCGGCCTGACGGTGCAGGGCAATCTGCAATACACCTTCAGCTCCGCCTGGGACCCGGAAGTCCATGTCAAGCGCTCGATCACCGGCACCCTGCCCTGGATCGGCAAGATTTCGCTGACCCAGGACATGCCGCAATGGCGCATGCGGTTCGGCGGCTTCTATCAGCTTCCCCAGGGACAGAATGCCTACCGCTTTAATGAAATTCAGCAGATGCATTCGCGCGATCCGGAGACGGAAATCTATGCCGAATACAAGCCGGATCCCGATTGGCTGCTGCGGGTCTATATCGACAATGCCCTGGACACCCGCAATATCCGCAAACGCTATATCTGGACCGGCGCCCGCGGCAGCAGCACCTATAGCCAGCTGGAAGACCGCCGCCTGACCTATGGGCCGCAATTGGGCTTCTACGCCCAGTATGCCTTCGGCCAGTAACTAGACGCTGAAAGCGCGCGGAGCTTCACCGCTTTTGTGAATGTTCCACATGGTGGCGTAAGCCTGTTCCAGGCTGCGCGTGTGACGCGCCGTGTCGAACAAGGGGCTGGTCAGGCGGTTCGCGGAAAGCTTGCCGCGGATGGCGGCGAGCGCGGCAGGATCGCGGGCCAGTTTCACCGCCAGCTTTTCATAGTCTTCCAGATTGTCGGCGATGAGTTCGGGCAATCCGATGGCGGTCAGAAGACTGGCGGCGACGCGGCCGGCGAACGCCCTGCCCATGACCGTGATCAGCGGCAAGCCTGCCCAAAGGGCATCGCTGGCGGTGGTGTGGGCATTGCAAGGCAGTGTGTCCAGCGAAAGATCGGCCAGGCGCAAGCGTGCCAGATGTTCTTCCTGGGCCATGCGGGGCGCGAAGATCAACCGCTCCGGCGCGACGCCATGGGCGGCGGCCTCGCGGCGAAGATTGTCGCCGAACTCCGCGACGCCTTCCAACTGCCACAACACGCTGTTTTCAGCCTGGCGCAATATCCGCATCCAGGCGGCAAAAACCTTCGGCGTCAGCTTGTAGCCGGCATTGAAATTGGCGAAGACGAACGCGCTCTCGGGAAGATTGTTTTGCGCCCGGGTGGGATGGACGTTCGCAATGCGCCGTTGTGAGTCATTGGCCTGATAGCAATCAGGCAGCCAGACTACTTTTTCGCTGTAATGGCGCGCATCGGCCGGCGGAATGACAATCCGGTCGGCCAGGATGTAATCCATATAATCCGCGCCCAAGGTGCCGGGAAAGCCCAGATAATTGACCTGCAGCGGCGCCGGACGGCGGGCGAAGATGCCCATCCGCACCTGGCCGAAATAGCCATTGAGATTGATAAGAATGTCGATCTCATGCGCCTGCACGGTTTCAGCGGCGGCGCGGTCGGAGAGATCGGCGATGGGCACGAATTTGTCGAAAGCGGTCTCCAGGCGCTTGCGCATCGGACTGCCGTCATTCGCGCCACTGTCGAATGCCACCAGTTCGAAACCGTCATGGTCATGCGCTTCATAAAGGCCGGCGGTGAGAAAGGCGGTGGCCTGTTCGCGGAATTCGCCGGACAAATAACCCAGGCGAATCTTGGCGCGGGGATGGCGGCGACTGCCCGGCAGTGCCGGCATGGCGGGAAACAGATGTTGGGCGAAATTGGCGGCGCATATCTTCAAGTCGGCCGGTGACGATGACACGGCCTGGAACTGAAACGGCTTGGCGATGTGATTGCCGGCCCGTATGCCTGCTTCAATGCGGGCGACATCCTTTTCAAAATCCCGCCAATCGGCGCCGAACATGCGTAAGTGCAGACGTTCGCCCTGGGCGTAGTCAAAATGCGGATCGATCCGCACCAGTTTTTCCAGATCGCCCAGCGCCGCGTCATACCGGCGAAATTCGGTCCATTGCAGCACAGCGCGGTTGTAGAGCGCCACCGCCGAATCCGGTTTGAGGGTAAGCGCCCAATCGTAATCGCCCAGGGCCGCGTCCAGCTTTTTATGGCGCTGGAGAATGGCGGCACGATTGACCAGGGCATCGACATAATCGGGGGCCAGCACCAGCGCCTGGTCATAACTCGCCAACGCTTCGTTGTGGCGTTGCAGCTCCGCCAGAAGATTGCCGCGGTTATAGAGTGCTTCGGCATAGCCGGGGCGAAAACTCAAAGCGCGGTCATAATCTTCCAGCGCCTCCGCGGAGCGCCCGAGAGCACGCAAGGCCATGCCGCGATGGACAAGCGCCTCGGCGAAGTTGGGCTGAAGGTTAAGCGCGCTGTCATAGTGCTGCAAAGCTTCTTCATGGCGCCCCATCTCACGCAGGACATCGCCCATATTGAACAGCGCTTCAGGATATTGAGGACGCAAATTCAAGGCTTGGGCATAGGCCTCAAGCGCTTCTTCGGCGCGGCCAAGCCGGCGCAAAGTATTGCCACGGTTGTTCAGGGCTTCCACCAGATCGGGCCGCAGCGCCAGGGTTCTATCGTAATCGGCCAGCGCTTCGGGCAAGCGTTGCAGGCCATAGAAAGCGCCGGCGCGGCCGAACAGCGCTTCGGCATTGTCCGGTTGCAAAGCGAGCACCCGGCCGTAATCGGACAAGGCTTCTTCGTAGCGACCCAACAGCGAAAAAACACTGGCCCGTTGCACCATCAGAGCGGGGTCGGCCCGGATCATCAAGGCGGTGTCCATCCAGCGCAACGCTTCGGCATAGCGGCCCTGGCGGGCGCGGATCAGCGCCAGGCGATGATTGGCAATGAAGTTTCTGGGATCGGCGCGCAGAGCATTGATATAAAGCGGCTCCGCTTCCGTCAGCCGTCCCTGACTCAGCAAGCGGTCGGCCTCGTCGAAATTCATGCCCGCACCTTGGCGGCGCGGCGGGTTTCCACCATCTGCCAGGTCAGCAGCACCGGCACGGCCACGACAATGTCGCGGGCCCGGCGCAGCAGGGAGACCGCCAGTCCAATCTCCGGCGTCAGGCCGAACACCGGCGCCAGCACGGCGTAACCGGCTTCCTGGATGCCGACCGAGGCGGGAATGAAAACCGTGGCGCTGCGCAGGCCTTCCACCAGCGCCTGGATGGCGATGGCGGTCCAAAAGCCGGTTTGGATCTGCATTGCCTGCAGCACCACCCAGAGCCAGAGCCCGCTGCCGATCCAGCCGGCGAATTGCAGCAGGATGGACCAGAATAATTTGCCGCGGCGGCGATAGATGCCGCTGACGGTTTCCTGGAAGGCGCGGGCATGGATCAGAGCGGCGGGAAAGATATTCTCACCCGTCTTCGCGGCCCAATGACTGCCAGCGATCTGAAACAAAGCAAAGCCGATACTGCCGGCGGAGAGAAACAGCGCGCCGCCCAGCATGGCGCCGACATAAGGCGAGAGCGCCGGCGTGGCGGACAGCAGCGAAAGACTGGTCACCACGCCCATCAGGACATAGAGACCCTGGGCGAAAGTTTCGGCGGTTAGATCGGCGATGACACAAGCCGAGGCCTCCGCCACGCCCATGCCCCCCAGCACCAACACCCGCGCCGCCAGCGCCACGCCGCCCAATTGGGTGATGGGAAGAACGTCGGAGGAGGAGTCGCGCAACTGCCGCGCCGCCACCACCACCGGCAGCGGCATCGCATGCAGCAGCAGCGGCACGATTCCCACCGCCAGCAGGGCTTCGGCCGCCAGACCCGCCAGCACGATCACGGCGAAACCGGCGATGCCGGCCCGGGCGAAGGATGTCATCACCACGGCAAGGTCGAAATTCATCAGCACCACAGCCAGCACGGCAAAGCCCAATGCCGTCGCCAAAATCAGGCGGGGGCTGATGCGAAGGAATGTTGGGCCGGTCATGGGAAAATGACCCTGGGACGGGAAAGAGCGGCGATCAAGCCGCTTTTTTCGCGGAAAAATCCCTCTTTCCGGGGCCCACCGCTCTGGATCAGTCCCAGTTCCTGCAATAGCCTTTCCAAAGCCGGCACCCATATCATCAGTGCACGGATTATGTGCGTCCGGCCTTTGGGAGGACATAATGAAGAATACCGCATTGAAAGTGGTGCTGTTCGCTTCGGTGTTGGCGCCGATGGTGGTCTATGGTCAGTCCGGTCCCACCACCGCGACCATCATCACCAAGGAAATGATCGACACCATCAACAAACAGCAACAAGACCGCTCCACCTCCGACGAAAACGCCATGGTGGTGGATCTGGGCTATGAACATTTCTCGGTGGGCGTGATCCATCGCGCCTCGACCCGCAATCCCCCGGCGGCGCCGGCGGGTGGCGGCGCTGCTGCCGGTCCACCGCCGGAACCCTGCGGCCGCCAGGTGGCCAGCGTGCCGGCTGACGCGCTCCAGGGCGGCATCACCCACGATTTCCAGACCGAGGCCTATTATGTGATTTCCGGCGGCGGCACGGTGTTTGTGGACGGCTATATCGTCAATGGCCGCAAGAGCCCGATGGCGGCGCCCGGCGGCCCCAATGGTCCGACCTGCGGTGGCCCTTCAGTCGGCTCGCACAAGGTGGACTTGAAAGTCGGCGATATCATGATCGCGCCGCCAAACACGGTGCATGGCTGGGCCGATATTCCCGACCATGTGGATTATCTCAGCTTCCGTCCCTCGCAGCAGGTGATGCAGGTGGGCTGGGTCAATCCGCGCATCGAAGCGATGGTGAAAAAGTAAGCCTTCCTACGCAAAGAAAAACCCCGTCCGCGTGAAGCGGGCGGGGTTTTTGTTTGACCGCGTGAAGAATTGCTAGCGCGTGAAGGTCACATGCGCCTCGCACAGATAAGCCTGTTGCTGCTTCTCGTCGGTTTTGACGGGCGAATTATAATTCAAGGCCACCTGCACCAGAGCCTTGCCCGCGGCGTGGCGGGTGGTGGCGATCACGGTCTTGCCGGTGTCGGGGCTGTCGCCGGCCTGCACCATCAGCTTGGATTTGCTGCCGGCATTTTCAAAGACCAGGTCCGGGGTGTCGGACTGGACCAGTTTGCGGTCAGGCGCAAAGGGGCCGTAATCCTTCTCCGCGCCCGCCACCAGCTTGTGGGTTAGCGCCAGGCAAGGCTTTTCCTGCAGGCTGCGCATCGCCACCAGATCCACTGTCTGAAGTTTGACGGCGCCGTCAAAAGTCAGGCGCACGCTGAATTTCTCACCCGCCACGCCTGGGACAAGGGCTTTGGATTCCATGACACTGAGCCCGCCGGGCACCGGCAGCTTGACCAGATCGTTCCAGGTGATGCCGGCGACGCCACGCACCTGATCCGGCGTCATGCCGAATTTGAGCTTATCCCAGCCATCCACCGGCGCCTGGGCGAAGGCGGGGGCGGCAGAAGCAAGGACGGCAAAGGACATAAGCAAATGGCGGCGCATGGCGGACCTTTCGGAGAGCGGGAGCCATCTTAGTGGAAGGGCCAAAGGGTGTGAACTGGACAATCTCACGCGGGAAAAAAGGATTGATCCGCACACATAAACCGTGAGGTTTCAGGCCATGCCTGATGCATCGCCCGGTTTGAAACGGTCCTTGCGCGTGTTCGGCGCCATGCTGCTGACCCTGTCGGCGGTGACGCCGGCCTCCTCGGTGTTCGTGATCGTGCCCACGGTCATCACCCAATCCGGCACCGGCGCGTTCCTGGCCATGCTGGCGGGGGCGGCGCTGTCGGTCCCCACGGCGTTTGCCTATGCCGAGTTGGCATCGGCCTTTCCTATCGCGGGCGGGGAATATTCCATGGTCGGCCGCACCCTGGGCGCCGATGCCGGCATGGCGATCCTGTGGCTGAACGCGTTCACCAGTCTTTTGGCGGCGGCGGCGCTGGCGCTGGGCGCCGCGAGTTTCCTGTCGGTAATCTGGCCGGGACTGAATGCCACCGCAGTGGCGCTGGCGATGATCTTCATCACCACATGCATGGGCGTGCTGCATATCCGCACCAATGCCTGGGTGACGGGCGTGTTCCTGTTCCTGGAATTGGCGGCACTGGCGGCGGTCACGGTGTTGGGCCTGTTGCATGTGCATCAGCCCTTGAGCGATCTGACTTTCCATCCCGTCTGGCTGAAGGATGGGGCCTTGCATCCCACGCCACTGGCGATATTGGGCCTGGCCACCACCGTGTCGATCTTTGCTTATAACGGTTATGGCTCGGCGGCTTACTTCGCCGAGGAGATGCATGAGCCACGCGCCGTGGTGGTGCGCACCATCATGTGGTCCTTGGCGGTCACAGTGATCACCGAATTGGTGCCGGTGACGGCGGCGCTGATGGGCGCGCCGGACTTGAAAAGCTTTCTGGGCTCCGACAATCCCTTCGGCCAGTTTATTCTCTCCACCGGCGGGCGCGCCTTTGCCGCAGTGGTGAGCATTTCCGTCGCCTTGGCCATTTTCAATGCCGTGCTGGCAACCGTGTTGCAGAATGCCCGGGTGGCTTTTTCCACCGGCCGTGACGGCACCTGGGCGGGCCCCCTCAATCGCGGCCTTATCGCCACCCATCCGCGCTATCAGTCGCCCTGGATCGCCACTTTGTTCGCCGGCTTCGCCTCCATGGCGCTGTGCTTTCTGGGGTTGGACCTGATCCTGGTGCTGTCGGGAACCGGCATTGTCATTGTCTATGCCGCGGTGTGCCTGGCTTCCATCGCCGGACGGCGCAGCGGCAAAAGCGATGCTGCCCGCTACCGCATGCCACTCTATCCGTTCTGGCCCGTGGTGGGGCTCGTAGCCCTGGCCTATGTGCTTTATGTCACGGCCCTGGATCCGGAACTGGGCCAGCCTGGCCTGATCGCCAATATCGTGGTGGCGGCGCTGGCTTTGGCCTATTACCGGCTGGTGTTGCGGCGCAAGGGTAGCTGGGTTCTCACGTCTCCTGAAGAGGGGCCGGATGACAGCCAAGTCACGTAAATGGCTAGGAAAAATTCCGCCCTTGCGCCGCCTTTTCCCAGCGGGCTATCTACCAAAAGCACCGCCGGGCCCGACAACCGGCCGGCAGAGGAGCGTTCGCATGTCCCGGATTTCGCTGTTATTGGCAGGGCTGGCCCTGGCCGCCGCCCCTGTCCTGGTGCCGGCATGGGCGCAGCAACAAAGCACGGCTCCGGTCAGCGCCTATAACGGCGTGCATACCACTACCGATATCTGGACCGGGATTTACACCGACAAACAGGCGGATGACGGCGCCATGATCTACCGCAGCGGCTGTTCGCTCTGCCACGGCAAGCAACTGGAAGGCGTGCCGGATGAAGGCAATCCGGCCCTGGCTTCGCCCGGCTTCATGGTGGAATGGGACGGCCAGACCATGGCGGACCTGGTGAAGCACATCCATGTCTCGCCCAGCGACCGGCCCGGCGATATGGATCCTCTCACCGCCGTGGCGCTGGCGGCCTTCATCCTGAACCAGAATGGCGTGCCGTCTGGCAATACGCCGCTTTCCACCGACCGGACGGAAGAAGCCAAAATCCTGTTCACCGAAAGAAAGAAATAAGCGGGGCAAGTGAACATGTCGAAAAAAACCTGGATCATCCTGGGCCTGGCGTTGCTGGTGCTGATCGGCGGCGGGATCGCCTGGACCATGATGGGCTCCGGCAACAATGCCATGACCGCCGATGCCGCGGGCAGCAATCTGCCGCCCGACAGCGTGAAGCCCGGCGAACACACCATGGGCGATCCCAAGGCGCCGGTGGTGATGATAGAATATTTTGCCCAGGCCTGTTCGGTCTGCGCCGCCTTCAATGAGCAAGTGTTTCCCCAACTCAAGGCCAAATATATCGACACCGGCAAAGTCTATTATGTGATGCGGCTGTTCCCGCTCTTCCCGCTGGATGGCCAAGCCTACAAGCTGGACCTGTGCGTCGGGCCGGAGCATTTCTTCCAGGCGGCCGATCTTCTGTTCCGCAACCAGGCGCAATGGGACAGCGCCGAATATCAGGGCGTCGATGCCAATGCCGGGCTGCACAAGATGGCGCGCATTCTGGGCATGACCGAGGAACAGGCCGACAAATGCATGAATGACACATCCCAGGACGAGCACATCAATCAGGTGGCCAAGGAAGGCAATGACCGCTACCGCATTCCCGGCACGCCGCATTTCGCCATCGATTTCAAGGAAGCCACGTTCCAGCAGCCGTCCTGGCCGGAAGTGCAAAAGGCGCTGGATGCGGCCCTGGCCGCCAAAGGCGTGAAGTAAACGTGCAAAGCGAAGCGGAATTCGACGCGGCCTGGAATGCAGCGGTGGAGTTTCACCGCGCCGGCAAGCCGACGGAAGCGGAGGCGCTGTACCGCAAGATGCTGGACGCCAATCCGCAATTGCCGGCGGTCTGGTATCATCTGGGCCTGGTGCATTGGAGCATGGGCAAGATTCCCGATGCCGGCATCGCCATTGAGAAAGCCCTGGCGCTGAAGCCGGATTTCGCCGAGGCCCTGCTGGCGCGCAGCGAAATCCTGATGCAGGTCGGTTATCCGGCGGAAGCGCTGGTGTCGCTGGATCAGCTGGTGGCGCTGGCCCCCGACCATATCAATGGCTGGGTATTGCGCAGCGGCGCGTTGTTGCTGCTGGACCGCAAGGAAGAAGCCCTGGACGGATTGGAACGGGCGCTGGTGCTGGAGCCCAATCATGTCGATGCCTTGACCAACCGCGGCACCGTGCTGCGCGGCTTGAACCGGGCTGAAGAGTCCTTGGAAAGCCTGGACAAGGCGTTGGCCTTGCGTCCCGGCGATCCCAAGATATTGGGCATGCGTGCCGCCACACTGGGCTTTCTGGGACGCCACGAAGAAGCCCTGGCCGATGTCGATGCCTCGCTCCGGTCCGCGCCCGATGCGCCGAGCTCCCACCTGAACCGTGCCACCATCCTGTCCGAACTGGGGCGTTATGGCGAAGCGGCCGCGGCCTATGACCGGGTGCTGGTGCTGATGCCGGAGCATGAAAATGCCCAGAAGCAGCGCGACCTGATGCGCGCCATGGCTGAAGGGGCGAGTCAAAAGGTGCATTGATCCCGCCGCCGCAAAACAGAAAAGAACTCGACGCGGCCTGGAACAAGGCACAGGGGCTGCATCGGACGGGGCGGCCCGCGGAAGCGGAAATACTTTACCGGCAGATGTTGGAGATCGAGCCGCGCTTGCCGCCGGTATGGTTTTCCCTGGCCCTGGCGCTGGAACAGCAAGACCGGCCGCAAGAGGCGGTCACGGCGCTGGACCGGCTGCTGGCATTGCAGCCCCAACTGGCGGAAGCGCTGGCCAATCGCGGCAGTCTCAAGGGGCGGCTGGGCCGGGTCGACGAAGCCTTGGTCGATTTTGAAGCCGCCTTGCGGCACAAGCCCGACTTCCTGCCCGCCTGGTTCAACAAAGGCGTGGCATTGCAGACTCTGGGACGGTTGGAGGAGGCGCTGGCCGCCTTCGACCGGATATTGACGCTTAGCCCCGGCCATGCCGATGCGCTGGCCAACCGCGGCGCGGTCTTGCGCGCGCTGGGGCGCGGCGAGGAGGCGCTGGCGGCGTTCGACAAATTGCTGGCGAACCAGAAAACAAATGCCATCGCGCATTTCAATCGCGGCGCGGCCCTGATGGATCTTGGCCGGGCAGAAGAAGCCTTGACCGCGTTCGATGCCGCACTGGCCGCGGCGCCCGGTTTCGCGCCCGCCCATGGCGGCCGTGGCGCGGCGCTGGCGGCTTTGCGGCGCCCCGAAGAAGCGTTGACAGCCTACCGCCAAGCGCCGGCGGATTTCGAGGCGCTGCGCGCTATCGGCGAGTTGTTGCACGGCCTGCAGCGTTTCGACGAGGCGGTCCGCGCTTATGACGCGGCGCTGGCGCTGAAATCCGATGCCAGGATGATGGCGAACCGCGCCAACGTGCTCAGGGCCATGGGCCAGATGGACCAAGCCCGCGCCGGTTTTGGCGCGGCGCTGGCGGCCGATCCCAATCAGCCGGCGGTCCTGAAAAGCCGGGCCCTGCTGGCCTGGCAGTATTTTAAGGATTTCGACGCCGCCATCGCCGATTTGGAAAAGCTGGTGGCCCTGGCGCCGGATTACGAAGATGCCGCGAGCCTGTTGCTGCATTTGCAGATGCAGAAAGCGGATTGGCGCAACTATCCCGGCGCGGTGGCCAAGCTGGAATCGGAAATCGCCGGCGGAAAAATGGCCGCCGGACCTTTTGTGTTGCAGGCTTTATCGGCGTCGCCCGCTGTGCTTCAGGCCTGCGCGATACGCTATGCCGCCGGCCAGCATCCCGCCGCGCCCGCGATTATCAGGCCCCGCGCCCGCCATCAGCGGCTGAAGCTTGGTTATCTGTGCGGCGAATTCCGCGATCAAGCCACCTCGTTGCTGGCCACCGGATTGTTCGAGCGGCATGACAAGAGCCGCTTTGAGCTGTTCGCCTTCGACAATGGCGCCAGCGACAACAGCGTCATGCGGGCCCGGCTGGAAAATGCCTTTGAGCATTTTGTGCCCATCGCCGATTTGAGCGATGACAAAGCCGCCGAGACGGTGGCCGCCGCCGAGCCCGACATATTGGTAAGCCTGAATGGCTGGTTCGGCATGGCGCGCATGGCGGCCTTCGCCCGCCGCGCGGCGCCCATCCAGGTCAATTATCTGGGCTTTCCCGGGACCTTGGGCGCGCTGTATATCGATTACATCATCGCCGACCGCATTGTGATTCCGGAAGAAGACAAGCGCTTCTATAGCGAACAGGTGGTGTGGCTGCCGGACAGCTATCAGGTCAATGACGACCGCCGGGCTATCGGCGCCGCCAGCAGCCGGGCGGCGCATGGGCTGCCACAGAACGGCTTTATCTTCTGCAACTTCAACCAGACCTACAAGCTGACGCCGGAGATGTTCGACTCCTGGATGCGGATTCTGGCCGCGGTGCCGGGAAGCGTGTTGTGGCTTTTGGCGGAGCGGCCGGCGGTGGCGGACAATCTGCGCCGCGAGGCGGTTCAGAGAGGCGTGGATGGATCGCGGTTGATTTTCGCTCCGCCTTTGCCGCATGCCGATCATCTGGCGCGGTTGGGATTGGCCGATCTGATGCTGGACACCCTGCCCTGCAATGCCCACACCACCGCCAGTGACGCGCTATGGGCCGGGCTGCCGCTGCTCACCTGCCGGGGCACGGCTTTTTGCGGACGGGTGGCGGCGAGTTTGAATCAGGCGATCGGACTTGCCGGGCTTACCGCAGAAAACCTCCCTGCCTTCGAAGCAAGAGCGATCGCGCTGGCCAGGGAGAAGAGCGAACTGGCTTCATTGCGGCTTCGGCTGAGCCAGAACCGCACCACCATGCCGTTGTTCGATACCGACAAGTATCGCCGCCATATCGAAACGGCCTATCAGACCATGTGGGAGATATTCGCCAAAGGCGAAGCGCCCACCGCTTTCGCGGTGAGCGCGGAAACTTAATCTTCGTGCAGGCTGTGGGGATCGCGTTCGCCGACGGTGATCGGCAGGGCGAAACTGACGTCGGTCAGCGGGCAGGTCCAGAAGGGCGAGCGGGCGCAGTCCGGATTGTAAGCGGTGTTGAAATCGAGCACGACGGGATGGGCGGCGTTTACCTTGTTGGCGGCGCTGTCGAAAGAAAGATTGATATAGCGGCCGGCGCCATAGGCGCCCCTTCCGGTCAATTCATCCTGGAAGAAACCCTGCGCCCCTTTGATCTTCGCCGGATCGTTGCTGCGGGCATAGATGGGAAGCTTGAGGCTCTTGCCCTTGAGGGTGAAGGTGACGTCACCGGTGTGGTAATAATCCTTGTCGCTTTTGTGCGAGGTGTGGAAGGTCGTGGTCACCAGCGCGGGATCGGGCGTGTATTGTCCCTGAACCCGGAAGGACGGGTCATAAGGGAAATAGACCATGCCGGTGAATTTCACCGCCGCGGGATGCTGCTGGTTATAAACCCAGAAACGCCAGCCATTGACATGGGCGGCGATGGGCGTTTCTTCGCCGTTGACGTCGATATCCGTGTCGATCGCGATACTTTTCTTGATGTCTTCCACCGATACCGGCTTGCCGTTCAAGGTGATGGACAGCTTGCCCTCATGGCTGACCGCCAGATGAAGCGGGCCCTTGGCACCGGCGTCATTGCGCCAACTCCAGCTGCCGCGGTCGCCCTTGACGCCGGATAGGGTGGCTTCGTCGCCATTGCCCAGATAGACCGCGTCCTGGATTTTCAGGATGGCGTGCGGAGCCTTGCCCCAATGCTCATTGGCGTTCTCGATCCTGGCTTTCCATTCCTCCTGCGGCGTCGCCGCCATGGCGGGAAGAGCGATCAGGGCGGCAAGCAGCAAAGCGGCGCGGATTTTCATGGAGACCCCGGTTTCGAATTTCATGAATTTCACCATAGGACAGGAATTACCTATTTGTCTACAGGATTACTATACTTTCCGTGAACGGCCGGAAAAGGCCGAAAAATCAAAGCAATTAGTGGAGTTGGTGCGGGTCGCGTTCCCCGGCTGCCATGGCCAGCGGAATGGTGTCCACCGCCAAGGGACAGGTGAAAAAGGCCGAGCGGGCGCAATTGGGGTTATAGGCCTGGTTGAAGTCGATCACGACCTGTTTCGGCGGAAAGCCGCCGAACTTGGCGATATCGACATAACGGCCTGAACCATAAGCGCCCTTGCCGGTGAGGCCGTCGGTATAGAAAGCAGACATGTCCTTGATCTCACCCTCCTTATTGCTCTCCGCGTAGAAAGGTAAGGTGAGGCGTTTGCCCTTCAAGGTGAAGACGGCATCGCCGCCATGAAAGAATTGCTTATCGGTCCCGCGCGAGGTGCGGAACACGCGGGGGCTGAGTTTGGCATCGGCGATGAACCGCGCCGTGACCCGGAAAGCCGGATTGAAAGGGTAATAGGCGACGCCGGTGAAATTCAGGGCCGCCGGATTCGTCTGGTTGTAGACAAAGATGCGCCAGCCCTGCACCCCCGCCCCGACCTGGGTGGGTTCGCCGCGCACATCGACATCGCCGTCCACCGCTATGCTCTTGTCGATGCCCGTGACCGGCTTGCCATTGCGGGTGACGATGAGCTTGCCGGCATGAAACCCGACATGGAGCGGGCCTTTCGCTGTCCCGTCCTGCCAGTGCCAGCTTCCCGGTTTGCCGGGCGTGCCGGTGAGCGTGGCCGACTGGCCTTCGCCGACATAGACCACGTCCTGGATTTTGAGCATGGCATGGGGAATTCGGGCGTAGTCCTTATTTTCATCGGCGATGGCGGCTTTCCAATCCTGTTCCGGTGTGGACCCGAAGAGTGGAGCCGCTGAAAGAGCCAGGAAAATAATGGCGGCGCGGAATTTCATGGCGGGATTATAGACCCGCGCAAAGTTGATTCAAAATCGGCAGGCCCCATGCCGCACACCGCGCGCCATAGCGAATAGCAGCTTAACGCAGTCCAAAAACTGCGAAACAACCATGCGCCAATCCGTACCGATAAAATGGCCGCGCGGCGGGGTACGGAACAAGCCGGAAAATAAATCAACATCTGATTCAGCAAAGCCGGAAAACGCAGTAGGTAATACGGAGAAAGCCCCCGACTGTTGATGCTCATGGCGCGGCAATGGGGCTGGGCCATCATACATAGAGACCTGCGATGCCGATGCTCAAACGGGCGATTCTGGCCGCGCTCCTGCTTGGCCTGCCGCAAATGGCGCGCGCGGCTTCCGACAATTCTTCTTCCCATTGGATCAGCGATCCCGATACGGGCTGCGCCCTGTTCGACGCCTCGGCCCGTCCCGGCGACACGGTCCGGTGGAGCGGAGCTTGCGTGGAGGGCCGCGCCGACGGTCCGGGCACAGCGCGCTTCAGCAACCAGGGGGCGGAGTTTGAAAGCTTCACCGGCCGTTTCCGGGACGGGGTGGCGCAAGACGGCGATGTCAAAGTCACCTGGGGAACGCCGAGCGGGGGCTGGAGCTATGAAGGCGCCATGCTGTCGGGGCATTTCGACGGCCATGGCGTTTTGATCAACGACAAACAGGATCGCTTCGACGGCGACTGGAAAAACGGCAAGCTGAATGGCGATGGCAGTGTGGTCCATGCCGATGGCAGCCGGTATGAAGGCGAATGGCTGAACGATTTACCCAATGGCGAAGGCATTTTGACCAATGCCGATGGCAGCAAGGTGGCGGGCTTTTTTGAAAATGGCAGGCTGACACTGGCGTCCGTCCAGTCCGACACGCCCGTTCCCATGACGGGGCCCATGCCGATCTCGCTGACGACGGGCATTGAACGGAAATCCGTCACCGAGCCGCCCACCAGCGCCTTGAACGCGCTTTCCGGCAAAAAGCTGACGGCGGTGGATGGCGCCACTCTCAATCTGGTGGCCATTGAAGGCGGCATCGAGCGGGACATTACGTCTCCCGCCGGGCAGCTGGAAAAGACCACCTTCATCTTCATCAACGACAAGCTGGGTACGGTGGCGGCGGACGGCAATCCGTCACAAGCGTCCAGCGGCGCCAATGTCACGGGCTTTTTCCGCCTTACCGGCAATGGCGTGGAGATCCGTTATGCCGATGGCAAGGCGGAGACTCTGTCGGCGCTGGAGGATGGCGTGCTGTTAAAACAGCAGGCACCGGGCGTCACGGATATCTGCCACAGTTATTTCCCTGACGGGCATGCCTTCAGTGACGGCGAAAAAAAAGCCGCGGTGGCGGAATATGCCATCCGCCTGGGCCTGGCGCCGCCGCAAACCAAGACGCCTTGCCCCGGCGATGTGGCGATGTCGGCGCCGCCCGCCATCGCGCCCGATGCCAAGGCCAAAGCTGAACGTCATGCCGAAGCGGTGAAGCCGGGGCAAAAATTCGCCAAAGCGAGTCTGAAGGGCCAGCTGGGGACGCTGGAGGCGGTGACCGTGAAAGAGTCGGCGGTGCATACCATCGATCCCATCCCAATGCCGGCGCTGCCGGAAGCGGCAAGATAAGGTGACAATCATGACGTACAGGCAGTGGAGCATTTCATTCCTGGCCTTGATGGCGATGACGGTGGACGCATCGGCGGCAGTGATCTGCGATCAGAAGGCAGCAGCGGCCTTGAAAACCGCGGCGGTGCAGCAGGAGCTGATGGTAGCGGGCCTCACCTGCCATGCCGGGCCGGCCTATAACCGCTTTGTGTTGGCAAACCAGCCGCAATTGCAGAAATCCGATGCCGATCTGATGGCCTATTTCAAAAGCCGCGACGGCAAGGAGGCTGGATACGACACCTACAAGACCAAGCTGGCCAATCTGGCGGCAGGCCTGGAAGCACGCGATGACGGTTTCTGCGCCGCCACGGCGCGGGCCTTTCAAGCAGCGCAAGGCGTGAGCCTGGCGGAGTTTGTCGCCGCTGAGCATTTGTTGATTGCCACGCCGGAAGCCTGCGCCGTGAAATATGACCGGGTGGAAGAAGCGGCGGTAACGGGTCCGTCTTACAATCTGCCGGCTGCGCCGTATGGCGCGCCGCCATCAGCCACGCGGCGCTATGCTGATAATGAAACGCAGGATTACGGTCAGCAGAGTTATGATCGCCAGGCTTACGGTCCGCCGCCGCCCCCGCGGCGTCAGCAAGACTATTATGCCCAAGGCTGGTATGGGCCGAATGCCTGGATGCCCCCGCCGCCGCCGCGCCGCCGTTGGTATCAAGGCGCATACAATTACTAAATCGCCTCATTTGACGTTTTTGGCGTAGGCGTCTCTTTGTCAGTTTCTGTCGTACCAACCCGTTAAGAGAGACACAGTTTGTACGTTTAGGCGCGCAAGCTTCTCTGATCATTTGCGCGAATGTCATTGCCCCTCTACAAGGGAGGCATGCGCCTGCATTGGCCTCCCGGGGGGAGCCCATGAGCGAAGCCAATGGCTTTCGCGTCGATCTCACCAATTGCGAGCGCGAACCCATCCATGTGCTGGGCAACATCCAGCCCTTTGGTTTCCTGGTCGCAGTCGCGGCGGATTGGATTGTAGGACGCGTTTCCGCCAACGCGGAAGATTTCACCGGCATCGCGGCCCGCGACATGCTGGGTCAACCGCTGATGTCCATCTTCGAGCCGGAAGCCGTGCATGCCATCCGCAATCGCGTCGCCATGCTGCGCGGACCGGATGCGGTGGAGCGGTTGTTCGGCCTTGCGCTCTTGAAAGGCAAGACGCTGTTCGATGTGGCGGTGCATTTCTCCGGTCATCAGGTGCTGATCGAAGCTGAACCGGCGGTGCCGGAGGAAATGGAAGCCGCCGCGCTGGTGCGCTCCATGATCGGCCGCCTGGGGCAGAGCGAAAATGTCTCCGCCTTTCTGCGCGAAGGCGCCCGCCAGGTGCGGGCCCTGACCGGCTTCGACCGGGTGATGGTCTATCGCTTTGACGATGAAGGGTCGGGCGAAGTGGCGGCGGAATCGCTGCAGCCGGGCACGGATTCCTTTTTTGGCTTGCATTATCCCGCCAGCGATATTCCCGCCCAGGCGCGCAAACTCTATCTACGCAACATTTTCCGGGTGATCGCCGATATCAATGCCATACCCGTGCCGATTGAACCGGCGCTGGATGCCAAGGGCCAGGCGCTGGATCAATCCCTGTCGGTGCTGCGGGCGGTCTCGCCCATTCATATCGAGTATCTGAAGAATATGGGGGTGGGGGCGTCGCTATCCATTTCCATCATCGTGGAAGGGAAATTGTGGGGGCTGTTTGCCTGCCACCATTATTCCCCCCGCCTGCCCAGCTTCGCCTATCGCACCGCCGCCGAATTGTTCGGGCAAATGTTCTCCTTGATGCTGGAAAGCCGGCTGCGCCATGAAGCCGCCGACTATGAAACGCGGGCGCGCAGCGTCACCGACCGGCTGATGGCGGCGGTGGCACAGGATGGCGATCTGTTGCACAACGCGCCCTGGCTCGGCGACATGATCCTGGACATTATTCCCGCCGATGGCGTGGGCGTTTGTCTGGACGGCGCGATATCCCTTTCCGGCCTGACGCCGGCTCGCGATCAGTTCCGCGCCATTGTGCGCCTCCTGGACCAGAATGCCGCCTCGCAGGTCTTCACCACCGATTGCTTGAGCAAGCTGCTGCCGGAAGCGGAAGCCTATGCCGACCGTGCCGCGGGGCTGATCGCCATTCCCTTGTCGCGCACGCCCCGCGATTATGTGGTTCTGTTCCGCAGCGAACAATTGCGTTCGGTGCGTTGGGCCGGCAATCCGGAAAAGCCGGTGGAATTGGGACCGCATGGCGCGCGCCTGACGCCGCGCAAAAGTTTTGAAGCCTGGGGCGAACTGGTTAAGGGCCGCTCATTGCCTTTCACCGCCCCGGAGCGGCGCATCGCCGAGACCTTGCGCACCGGCATGCTGGAAGTGCTGGTGCGGCTGTCGGAAAGCGCCGGGGAAGAACGCGCCCGCGCCCATCAGCGCCAGGAATTGCTGATCGCCGAACTGAATCACCGGGTGCGCAACATCCTGGCTCTGATCCGCGGCCTGATCTCGCAATCGCGCGGCGGCACCGAGACCGTGGAGGATTTCATCGCCACTTTGGACGCCCGCATCCGCGCTTTGGCCCGTGCCCATGACCAGATCACCGCCGACCGCTGGGGACCGGCGCGGCTGGCCGATCTGATCGAAATCGAGGCAGGCGCTTTCCTGGGCGAGAAGCGCAGCCATATTCATCTGGAAGGCGAGAATTTCCTGATCCAACCGGGCGCCTTTACCACCATCGCCCTGGTCTTCCATGAATTGGTGACCAATGCCGCCAAATATGGCGCGCTGTCGGACAGCGGTGAGGTCACCGTGCGCTGGCGCAAGAATGAGCAAGGCGACCTGGAGATTGACTGGCTTGAGCAAGGCGGTCCGGCGGTACTTGCGCCGACCCGGCGCGGCTTTGGTTCCACCATTATCGAGCAGTCCATTCCCTATGATCTGGGCGGCAAGGCCGATGTGCATTTCAAAGTCGGCGGACTGGAAGCGCAGTTCACCATCCCGGCACGCCATATCGCGGGCTTGTCACAACTGAGTCTTGAGGCGTCACGCGTTCCGGCGCCGGCGGCGGGCGATACGCCGTTAAAGGACCGCCACGTGTTGCTGGTGGAAGACAGCATGATCATCGCCCTGGATGCGGAAGACGCGCTGCGGAATCTGGGCGCTGCAGATGTGGTGACGGTCGCCAGTGTCGGGCGGGCCTTGCAGGCCATCGGCGAACAACGCTTCGATTTTGCCCTGCTGGACGTCAATCTGGGCGCGGAAAACAGCACCAAAGTGGCGGACGCGCTGGCGGAAAAAGAAGTGCCTTTCCTTTTCGCCACCGGCTATGGCGACGGCACCCAGATGCTGGAAAAGCATCCCGGCGTGCCGGTGATCAACAAGCCATATGGAATACCGCAGCTACGCAATGCCCTGGGCGGCCTGACCCTTGGGTAGGCCCGTCCCTTCTGGTTTAATGGTCTTATGAGCCTTGCCATGGATCACAGCCCTGTGCGTGAACATCTGCGCGCCGTGACCGCAGATATTCATGAACGGCTGCATCAGGCACAAAGCTTTGCCGCCATTGCCTCCGGCGCGCTCATGCACGAGAGCTATGGCAAGGTGCTGGCGATGCTGCATCGCTATCATCACGGCATGGCGCAAGTCTGTGCCAATGGTGCTCAGGCCCTGGGCGTGACATGTCTGGCAGAGGCGCACCAAGCCCGCATCGCGGCGCTAGAAGAAGACTTGGCTTTCTTAGGCGTAACGCCGCGTCCACTGGAACAGCCGGTGGAAGGAGCCGGCGCCTTTGCCATGGGTTGTCTTTACACCGTGCAAGGCTCGACCCTGGGCGGCAAAGTCATTCATCGCCAGCTCGACTATCTGTTGCCCGATGATAAGGGACGGCGCTTTTTCAAAGGCGGACGCGAGGACGGCAAGCTTTGGGCAGGACTTTGCGCGGCGCTGGAGCGGCAAAGTGTGAGCCCCGGGTTGGAAAAAGGAGCTTTGTACGCTTTTGCGCGTTTTCAGGAACTCCTGCCATGAAAAGATTCCTGAACACCCTCGTCTTCTGTCTCATCGCCAGCCCCGTGCTGGCACAAGGGTTCAGCCCAGCCGACCGCACGGCTTGCGCACAGCCGCTCAATCCGGCAGCGCGCGCCAAGGTGATCGGGGCCTGCAGCGCCTTGCTCAAGACGCCCAAGCTGGCGGTGATCATTTCGGGCGATGCCTATATGGCGCGCGGCAACGCCTATGCCCTGCTGCCGGCGGATTTTTCCAAGGCGCTGACGGATTTCAATTCCGCCAGCACCATCCTGCCCAAAGACCCCAGACCGTTGAACGCGGCGGGCATTGTGCTTTTGAAACAACGCAAGCTGATGGAAGCATTCTCCGCCTTCGATGCGGCGCGGGAGATCAATGGACGTGATCCCACCGCGCTTTATGGCCGGGGCCTGTCACGCCTGGCCATGGGCCAAGGCGGGCAGAAAGACATGGATATGGCGATGGGGTACGACAAGAACGTGGCGGCGTTCTTTAAGGCGAACGATCTGTATCCGTGAGCTTAGGCGAGCGGCAATCCAGAATTACGATCTAGCTGGATTCCCGCTTTCGCGGGAATGACAGCTACCACAGATGCACGCGCTGGTCGGGCGGCAGGTAATATTTGTCGCCCGGTTTCACGCCGAAGGCATGGTACCATTCGTCTTGATTGCGGGTGGGACCGATCACGCGGAACACAGAGGCGCTATGCGGATCGGCCATGGTCTGGGTCCGTAGTGACGAATCGCGCTGCTTCATGCGCCAGATCTGGCCAAAGGACAGGAAGAAGCGCTGGTCGCCGCTATAGCCGTCAATCACCGGCGCGCGCTTGCCGTTCAGGGAGATGTGATAGGCCTTGAGCGCGATGGCGATGCCGGCATTGTCGGCGATGTTTTCGCCCAGGGTGCGCTGGCCGTTGATATGCAGGCCGGGCAGCGGTTCAAAGGCATCATACTGTTTCACCAGGGCCGCGGTTTTGGCGTCGAAACTGGTGCGATCCTGCTTGGTCCACCAATTGTCGAACACGCCGCGGCCGTCATATTTGCTGCCCTGGTCGTCAAAGCCATGGCTGATTTCATGGCCGATCACCGCGCCGATGCCGCCATAATTCACGGCATCGTCCGCTTTGGGATCGAAGAAAGGCGCCTGCAGGATGCCGGCGGGAAAAACAATCTCGTTAAAGGCGGGATTGTAATAGGCATTGATGGTGGAAGGCGTCAGGCCCCATTCGGTCTTGTCAACCGGCTGGTTGATGCGATTGAGGCTGCGGTTCCACTCGAACATATTGGCGCGCTGGATATTGCCCACCAGATCGTCGCGCTTGATCTCATAGGCGGAATAATCGCGCCATTTGTCGGGATAGCCGATTTTGAGCGTGAACTGGCTGATCTTTTCCAGCGCCTTCTGGCGGGTTTCCGGACTCATCCAGGTGAGAGTCTTGATGTCGGCTTCATAGGCCTTGAGCAGATTGTGGACCAGCTGCTCGGCCTTGACCTTGGATTGCGGCGGGAAGTAGCGGGCAACATAAAGCTGGCCCAGCGCCTCGCCCAGCAAACCATCGATCAGATGGATGCCGCGCGTCTTGCGGTCCAGTTGCTGGGTGCTGCCCGACAGCATGGTGCCGTAGAACGCGAAATTCCGCGCGTCGAATTGCCGGGGCAGATAGGGGGCATAAGACTGCAGATAATGCACGATCAGATAATCGCGCCAGGTTGAGACCGGGGTGGCGGCGAAAATCTTGGCCAGGGGCGGGAAGGCGGTATTTTCCGCCACAATGACATAACGCTCGCCCTTGGGGCCGGAGGTGGGCAGCTTGGTCTCGGCGAAATAAGTGTCCCAGGGAAATTCCGGCGTCAGCTTTTTCAGCGCCGAATACAGCATGGGGTTGTAAATCTTGTCTTCGTCCCTGCGGTCCTCGCCTTTCCATTCCACCTTGGCGATCTCGGTTTCCACCGCCACGATGCGGGCGGCGCGGGCGTCGCTATCGTCCATCCCCGCCAGCGCCATCATGTCGGACAGATATTTCTGATAGGCGGTGCGGATATCCACCAGCGCCTTATCGTCGGAGAGATAATAGTCGCGGTCGGGAAGGCCGAGGCCGCTCTGGTTCAGATTGATGGAATAGGAGTCCGGATTCTTGTCGTCCACACTGATAGAAACATTGTAGATGCTTTGGGTGCCCAGCTGCACCGACGCCATGGCGCGGGCAACATCGTCCAGACTTTTCAGGCCGTTCAGGTAATCGAGATCTTTCTGGATGGGCTTAAGGCCGTTCTGCTCGATCGCGTCGGTATCCTCGAACGCGTCGTAAAGATCGCGCAGCTTGCGTTCATTGGCGTTGAGGGATGCGAGCGGCTTTTTATCCAGATCGTCGATAATGGCGCGAAGCTGGGTTTCCGACTGGATCGCCAAGTCCTGGAACGAGCCGGTCTGAGCGCGGTCGGCCGGAATGGCCGCTTTCTGCTGCCAGGTGCCATTGACATAGTCATAGAAATCATCGCCCGGCTTGACGCTTTTATCCAATGACGACAGGTCGACACCGAAGGTCCCGAAATGCGGCTTGTCCTGCGCCACCGCGGGCAAAAACAGCAGCGATGAAAAAGCGAAAACAAAAATCGGGCGCATGGGGTACTCCGGAAGCGGAGAAATTATCTGGGACTCTTTAACGGCGGATTTTTGACCGCTGCTTTTGGTGCCGCGGGCTTGGCTGCGGCGGGAGAGGCCGGAGGCGCATCGGCCAGCGGCACCGGCGGGGTGGCCACGGTCTCGATGGTGAAACCCGGTGTGGCAGGCTTGCCGTCCGGTCCCGACATGATGGACAGCGCCAGCACATCGCCGGGCTTCACTTGGTTCGCGGCGGCGTTCTGAAGCGCCAGGATCGGGGTATTGTCCGGCACCGCGATGATGACACTGCCCTGGCAACCGCCCAATGGATCGGAAGGGGCGCGGCCGTTGCAGCCGGTGCCGCCATTGTAAGGCCCCTGACCGGTGGCGCCGCGGAATTTGATTCCCAGCCGCGCCACATTGGTCTGGCCCACCGTGCCGTTCAGGATCATGCGCGGTGAGCCGGGGCTGGAAGGATAAAGCCCATCGCCCGCGCCTTGCATGGTTTTGGGAAAAACATGGACTTCCTGGGCGGTCAGCACGCCCATGCTGTTTTTCATCAAGGTGGCGCCGATGAAATCGCCCACCTGGATGTCGGAAAAATTCTTGGCGGTTTGCTGCATCACCTTGGTGGCGGGGCGCACCGTGATGCGCATGGTGCTGGTTTCGCCATCCGGCCGCACCACCAGGGCCGAGCCGTTGAACGACACCACGGTCCCCTTGATACGCGGGATATTCTGCGCCGACGCTGGAACGGCAGCGAGACAGATCAGAAGGGCAATGCGGACTACGGCTTGCGGAATTTCAGCACCATCTGGTCGGTATGATCATGCTCGCCTTCTTCAAAGACGCGCTTGGTATTGTCGTCGGACGGACGGGTAAGCAGCTTGGATTCGGCCGCCAGCTTGAAACCGGCCGCTTCCACTTCCTTCTTGACGATATCCTCATCGACGCGATGCAGCGCTTCGGTGGCGCCTGCGCCGGCGCCCTTGGCGGCGCGGTGATCGACGATGATGTACACGCCGCCATGCTTGAGAGAATTGAAGATCGCCTTGTTCATGCCGGGGACATCGGCGGCGTAGGACTTGTTATGGACGTCATGATAATTGTCGGAGGTCCACACCACATCCACCAGCTCGGGGGTGACAAAGCCGTTCAGCGGCCCATGAATGGTGCCGACATTGGGATATTGGGCTTTTAAATCCACAAACTGATGGTTGGGATCGGTGCCGGCCTTGGTCAGGCGGTCGTCATATTGCGGACCGAAATAGGCATAGACATGGCCTTTGGGGCCAACCGCGTTGGAAAAGACGCGGGTGAAATAGCCGGTGCCTGGCAACAGATCCACCACCGTCATGCCCGGCCGGACGCCTGCGAATTCCATCAATTCGGCCGGCAGGCGCTGGGCATCGCGGCTGGTGTCTTCCTTCGGGCGTTTGGCATCGGCGACCGCCTTGGTGAGATAGGCCGGCGGCGCGGCAAAAGCCGCACCGGCCATAAGCGTAATAAGCGACAGAGCCGTCACAATGCGTTTCATTATGCTCTCCCTGATATCGGTCGGATTATCTAATCAACAATCTCAATCGGCACGCCGGGCGCCTGCTTGGAGGCATGAATAACCAGCGAAGACTTCACGCTGGCGACATTCTTCTCGGCGGTGAGAGTATTGGTAATGAAAGTTTGGAAAGCCGACAGGTCGGTGGCGACGCATTTGAGCAGGAAATCCACTTCGCCCGACAGCATGTGGCATTCGCGCACTTCCGGCCAGGAACGCACCCGTTCCTCGAAATGCTTGAGGTCGGCATCCTTCTGGCTGGCCAAACCGACAAAGACAAAACCCATCACCTGGAAGCCCAGCGCCTTGCCGTTCAGATCGGCGTGATAACCTTGGACAAAGCCGGCCTTTTCCAGGGCGCGCATGCGGCGCAGACAGGGGGGTGCGGTGATCTTGGCCCGGCGGGACAATTCAACATTTGTTATGCGTCCATTGGCCTGCAATTCGGCCAGGATGCGTAGATCAATAGAATCCAGCTTGCGATTTTCCACGGCAATAAACTTTCCGTTGCGAGCGGGGGTTGTACGCTGGGGGCGTCTCCAAAGCAATTATATTTCTTGGAAGGCCTTTTTATGGCAGCGCATGCGGGTTTCGTGCCCTGAAACCGCACCCTATGTGGGCTTTTCCTGAGGCAGCTTGACCTTTGATACGGGGCTTCCGATATCAGATCGCCTTGGGTTTTCGGTGAGTCTTCCATGCACGCCAAAGTGATCATTCTGGGCAGCGGTCCGGCCGGCTGCACCGCCGCCATCTATGCCGCCCGCGCCATGCTGGAGCCGGTGATTATTTCCGGCCTGCAGCCGGGCGGCCAGCTCACCATCACCACCGAAGTGGAGAATTATCCCGGCTTTGCCGACGCCATTCAGGGCCCCTGGCTGATGGACCAGATGCAGGCGCAAGCGGCGCATCTGGGCACCAAATTCGTGCAGGATACCATCGCCTCGGTGGAACTGACCCGCCGGCCGTTCAAACTCATCGGCGACAGCGGCGATGTTTATACCTGCGATGCTTTGATCATCGCCACCGGCGCCTCCGCCAATTGGCTGGGGCTGCCGACGGAGAGCAAATTCCAGGGCTTTGGCGTTTCGGCCTGCGCCACGTGCGACGGGTTTTTCTATCGCGGCAAGAATGTCGCCGTGGTCGGCGGCGGCAATACTGCGGTCGAAGAAGCGCTGTTCCTCACCAATTTCGCCGACAAGGTGACGCTGATCCATCGCCGCGACAGCTTGCGCGCCGACAAGACCAATCAGGCGCGCCTGGCCGCCAACAAGAAGATCGAAGTCTGGTATGACAGCGCGGTGATGGAAGTGCTGGGCAGCGAAGAGCCCAAAGGCGTCACCGGCATCAAGGTGAAAAACACCGTTACCGGCAGCGCACGCGAACTGGCCGTGCACGGCTTGTTTGTCGCCATCGGCCATTCACCGGCCACCGGCCTGTTCAAAGGCAAGCTGGATATGGACCAGGACGGCTATATCCTGACCGCGCCCGATTCCACCCATACCAGCGTGGCGGGCGTCTATGCGGCGGGCGATGTCAAGGATAAGACCTTCCGCCAGGCCGTGACCGCGGCAGGCATGGGCTGTATGGCGGCCCTGGAAGCAGAGCGTTTTCTGGCCGTCAGCCACACGGGAGACTTGTCTTTGGAAGCGGGAGCTTTGAAGGTTTGACGAATAGCCTTCGACAAGCTCAGGGTGAGGAATAAGGAGTTTTATGCTTGTCGAAGCATGAAACTTGAGGGGGCAACGATGGATTGGGACAAGCTTCGCATCTTTCATGCCGTGGCTTCGGCGGGAAGCTTCACCCATGCCGGCCAGGCCCTAGGCCTGTCGCAGTCGGCGGTGAGCCGCCAGATCAGCGCCCTGGAAGAGGAAATCCACACCCCGCTGTTCCAGCGCCATGCCCGCGGGCTGACCCTGACCGACGAAGGCGAGCTTCTTTATGGCGCGGTGGCCGATGTGCTGTCGCGCCTGGCCGCGGCTGAAGAACAGCTGAAAAATATCCATGACTCGCCGCGCGGCAGCCTGAAGATAACCTCCAGTCATGGCATTGGCGCCTATTGGCTGCTGCCGCGGATGAAAGAGTTCCTCAAAGAATATCCCCAGATCGAAATTCATCTTTTGATGGACGATCATGAGCTGGACCTGTCGCAACGCGAAGCCGATCTGGCGATCCGCATGCGCGCGCCGGTGCAGGCCGACCTGATCCAGAGGAAGCTCTTCACCGTGCATTACCATCTCTATGCCTCGAAGGACTTCCTCAAAACCGGCGCGCCGAAATCGCTGGAGGAAATTTCCGAATTTCCCATCGTGGTCTATGGCGAGACCGCCGGCCCGGAGATCAAGGAGATCAACTGGCTGCTGGAGCATTACCGCAAATCCTTCAAGCCGGGCTCCAAAGGCTCGATCACCCGGGTCAACAACATCACCGGCATTTTGAAGGCGCTGGAAGCCGGGCTGGGGATCGGGGTTCTGGCCGACTATGTCGCGGCCGGAAGCCCCAACCTGGTGCGGGTGCTGCCGGAGGTGACAGCGCCCAGCTTTGACGTCCATCTGGTCTATGCCGATGCCTTGCGCCAATCCAAACGGGTGGCAGCGTTCCGCGACTTTTTGGTCAAGGGCTCAAAGGACTGGCAGTATTGAAGTTTTTGCCCTGTGAGCGGGCATAATTCCCAGCCAATAGTTGCTTGCATCAACATGGCGGCGGTGTAACCTCACGCCCAAGAACAAGAACCGGACCCCGATATGGGTCCTGCTGGAGAGGGAATATGAAAGGCTTCATGCGCTCGCGGAATTTCATGATTGGCAGCAGCTTGGCTGTGTTGGCGGCTGGACTTGGATTGGGCCAGTTGGTCCTGTCCCAGGGCAGCGCTCAAGCCCAGCAGAACATGGCGCCCAAGTATGAAGTCGATGCATTGTGGCCCAAACCGCTGCCCAATCACTGGGTGCTGGGCTCGACTATCGGTGTGACCGTGGACGCGAATGATCATATCTGGATCATCCATCGCGGCGCTTCCACCCTCGATAAAAAGGAAAAGCTGATCGATTCCAACGGCGGCGACTGCTGCACCGCCGCGCCGCCGGTTCTGGAATTCGACCAGGCCGGCAATCTGCTGCGCCACTGGGGCGGCCCGGGCGCCGGATATGACTGGCCGGAATCCAACCACGGCATCACCGTGGACTATAAAGGCAATGTCTGGATCGGCGGCAATGGCGGCCCGGACTCCCACATTTTGAAGTTCACCCAGGACGGCAAGTTCATCGCCCAGTATGGCAAGAAGGGCGCCCGCACCAAGGCGACAGCCGGCGCGGGCACCGGTGAAGGCCAGGTTGCCGGGTTTGAAGGCGGCAGCAACGATCCCAACAATTTCGGCCGCGTCGCCAAGATCTTCGTGGACCAGAAAGACAATGAAGCCTTCATCGCCGACGGTTACCTGAACAAGCGCGTTGCGGTTCTGGATGCCGACACCGGCAAGATGAAGCGTTTCTGGGGCGCTTACGGCAACAAGCCGGATGACTCGCCGATGCCGGCCTATGATCCGGCCGCGGCGTCGGGCACCCCGGCCTCCGGCCATGTCCAGCAATTCCGCAATCCGGTGCACTGTGCCGATGAATCCGTGGACCGCCTCGTCTATGTCTGCGACCGCGTCAATGACCGCATGCAGGTCTTCACCACCGACGGCAAGTTCGTGAAGGAAGCCTATTACCACACCAACGCCCGCAGCGACGGCTCGGTGTGGGATGTCGCTTTCTCGCGCGATCCGGAACAGAAATACATCTTCATGGCCGACGGCGTGGCCGACCGGATTCGCGTCATCGACCGCCAGTCGCTGGCGGAAATCACCAACTTCGGTGACGGCGGCCGCCAACCGGGCCAATTCTATGCCGTGCACTCCATCGCCATCGACAAGGAAGGCAACCTCTACACCACCGAAACGTATGAAGGAAAACGCGTCCAGCGCTTTGTTTATAAGGGCATGGCGCCGGTGACCAAGATGGATCAGGGAACCCCCTGGGCTGGCAACTAAGCACCGAAGTTTGATTTTAATATGCCTATTGGAAGAGCGCTGAGCCGGTTTTCATTTATCCTGGCGGCGCTCTTCCTGCTTTTGCCGCTTGCCTTGGCCACACACGCGGCGGCGCACGATCTTCCCCTTGATGTTCTGGTCAAGATGTATGTCAAACCGCAGGACCATGTCCTGCGCGTGTTGATGCGCATGCCGCTGAAATCGGTGCAGGATGCGGAATATCCCCGCAAACAGGGCAATTACGTCGATCTTTCCAAGGCCGATCCCTTCCTGCGCGACGCCGCGCGGGTGGCCCTGCTGGACAATCTGCAGATCTTCGAAGGCGACCGCCAACTGCCCGCGCCGCGGGTGGTGGGCGTCCGCATGTCGCTGGATTCGGACGAGTCCTTCGCCACCTATGAGCGTGCCCTGGCACATGTGATGGGGCCGCCTCTGCCCGACAGCGAAACCATCTTTTGGGAACAGGGCCTGGTCGATGTGCTGGTGGAATATCCCATCCAGTCGGACCGGGATTATTTCTCGATCCATGCCATTTTCGATCGTCTGGCGATGCATGAAATCACGGCGGTGAGCTTCATGCCGCCGGGCAGTGCGGTGCGAGCCTATGAACTGGAAGGCGATGCCGGGTTGGTGCGGCTGGACCCGCGCTGGTACCACGCCGCCCAGCGTTTTGTGGTGATGGGCTTCTGGCACATTCTGGAAGGCACCGATCACCTGCTTTTCCTGCTCTGCCTGATCATTCCCTTCCGCCGGGTGGCGCCGCTTGTTCCCATCATCACCGCCTTTACCGTGGCGCATTCCATCACCCTGATCGCCTCGGCCTATAACATCGCCCCCGATGCCGAGTGGTTTCCGCCCCTGATCGAGACTTTGATCGCGGTGTCGATCTTCTACATGGCGCTGGAAAATATCGTGGTGGAAAATCCCACCAGGCGCTGGCTGATCACTTTCTGTTTCGGCCTGGTGCATGGCTTCGGCTTTTCCTTCATCCTGCGCAACTCGCTGCAATTCGCCGGCTCGCACATGCTGGTGTCGCTGCTCTCCTTCAATGTCGGGGTGGAGCTGGGCCAGCTTCTGGTGCTGTGCCTGGCAGTGCCGGCCCTCAATCTGCTGTTCCGTTATGTCGTGGCGCAGAGGCTGGGGACGATTATTCTTTCCGCCATTGTCGCCCATCAGGCCTGGCATTGGATGCTGGACCGGCTGGCGGTGCTGCAACGCTTTCCCTGGCCCACCATCACCCGCGAAGGCCTGATAAGCTTGATCAACTGGGCCATGGCGGCGGTTGGCATGGCGGCGCTGTTGTGGCTGGTGTCGAACCTGGTGCAACGCTGGAGCGGTAAGCCCAAGATCGGCGAGCCGGCGCCCGCCCCGCCCGGAGAATAGCGTGGGCCGGGAATGCGGCAGCTGTAGTCTTTGCTGTAAAGTTCTAGGGATCGCGGCGCTGGACAAGCCGGTGGGCCAATGGTGTCCCAACTGCGTGCAGGGGCGGGGATGCGCCATCTATGCCGACCGTCCGGCGGAATGCCGTGGCTTTGTCTGTGGCTGGCTGCGCGATGAGCGGCTGGGTGAGGAATGGTATCCCAAGAAATCCAAGATCGTGCTCACCTATGAGCAAGACCGTTTTGTCGCCCATGTCGATCCGGGAAGTCCGCGCGCCTGGCGGGAAGAGCCTTATTTCACGGCCCTGAACAAAATGATGCGGGCCAATCTGCCGCTGGGAAAGCCGGTCTATATCGCCATCGGCCGCCACCAGATTCTGCTTCTGCCCGACCGCGAAGAAGATTTGGGCGTGCTGGGCGAAACGGATGAAGTGGAAGTGGCGGCGGTGTCCCGCCCCAGCGGCCTGGAATACCGCGTCTCCATTCATCGCGGCGCCAAGAAAGTCGAAACTCAGCGAATGACCGAATAGGCCGGCGGGCGCTGATTGTTTTTGATGCGCTTGTCCATCAACTCGGCAACGCTCTGGAAATACTCCGCCAGATAGGGATCGTTGGTCGAGACCCGCATTTCGCTGATCACCGGCCTATATTCTTCCCAGGCCGTGACCACAAAAGAACCCAGGGTCTTTTCCACCAGGGTCAGGTCCAGCACGCCATCGACCACCAGCATGCCGAGGGATTCCATTTGCTGGGCGAATTGAATGAAGCGGACTTTTTCTTCATCCGGCTGAGCCTGGCGTTCCGCGTTGGTCTTGGCGATCTTGCCGGCATTGATGGTGAGAATGAACTCGGCGAATTCGCGGCTTTGCACGAACTCTAGGGTTTCCAAAGTCAGTCTTTCGCGCCGGTCGCGGGCCGCCGCCTGGGTCTGAAGAATGCCGACAATCAGCGCCACCACCAGGGACAGCACCAGGGAGATATTGGCGAGAAGAGCGGAGGTTTCGACGATGCTCATAGGCTAGAAATACTCAATTCCGAAGCGCGAAAGTTGCAAGCACATTGCCCGAAATGACGGAGACAAATTGCCGTCCATCCACTTGGTAGGTCACCGGCGCATTGACGATGGAGCCGCCCAAATTCGCTTTCCACAATAACTTACCGGCCTTGGCGTCAAAAGCATAGAAATAGCCTTCGCGGCCGCCGGTGAAGAGCAGGTCGGATGCAGTGGTGAGCATGCCCGCGTCGGTCACATCGAATTGCGGAAAGCGCCAGGCCTCTTTCCCCGTCTTCGGGTCCAGGGCGATGGTGGCGCCACTGCCGACCTCATTCGTCCAGTAATTGATCGGCCCGCGCCGTCCGATGCCGATGGTGGGCGCGCCGGGCGCGGGAGGAATTCCCGCCGGCGCGCCACCAGCGAAATTTCGGCCCGGCTCATAGACCGCTGCTTCCCGGCGATAGGCGCTGGTGTAATTTTCCCAGGCGGAAAAATAGAACAGGCCGGTGCGCGGGCTGTAGGCGGGCGGATACCAGTTGGTGCCGCCCTGGTTGCCGGGATAGACCGGATCACCGGCCGCGGGCGGAGTCTGAATCGGCCGGCCGTTGCCGTCCAGCCCGCTGGCCCAATTCACTTTCTCGAATGGAGCACCGCGGAGGAATTTTCCGGTTTCACGGTCCAAGGCATAGAAAAAGCCGTTGCGATTGGCCCATAGCATAACTTTGGCGGGTTTGCCGTTCCAATCCATATCGGCCAGCACGGGAATCTGGGTGGAGTCATAGTCATAGCCGTCATTGGGCGTGAACTGGAAATGCCATTTCAGTTTTCCGGTGTCGGGATCGAGCGCCACCACGCTATCGGCATAAAGATTGTCTCCGGGCCGCTGGGCCGGATTCCAGTCCGGCCCCGGATTGCCGGTGCCGTAATAGAGAAGATTGAGCCCGGGATCGTAGGAGCCGTTGTTCCACACCGGCGCGCCGCCGGTTTTCCAATTGTCGCCGGTCCAGCTTTCGGAGCCCGGTTCACCCGGCGCGGGTATGGTGTAGAAGCGCCAAAGCTCGTTGCCGGTCTTGGGATCATAGGCGGCAATAAAGCCGCGAATGCCGAATTCACCGCCGCCGACTCCGACAATGATTTTATCCTTCACCACCAACGGCGCCATGGTGACGGAATAGGCCAGCTTCACATCGGCCACTTTGATATTCCAAATCGGCTTGCCGGTTTTGGCATCGAGCGCGATCAGATGCGCATCCAGAGTGCCCATGAACAGCGTGTCGCCCAGGATCGCCACGCCGCGATTGTTGGCGCCGCAACAGACCCGGGCCGCGGGATCGGGCGCCCAGTGATAGATCCAGTAGAGCTTGCCGGTTTTGGCATCCAGCGCCATCACGTCATTGGGCCGCTGCGTGACATACATGATGCCGTCAACGATCAGGGGATTGGATTCCCAGGCGCCCGGCACCTGATTCTGCACCATCCATTGCAGTTCCAGGTTTTTGACATTGCTCTGACTGATCTGGTTCAGGGTGCTGTACCGTTGGTTGTTGTAAGCGCCGCCATAGGTCAGCCAGTTCTGCGGTTCGCTGGCGGCGTGTTCGATGCGGGCGGAGGTCACTTGCGCCACCGCGGCGATGGGCAGAGCCAAGGCCAGCATGATGAGGAAAAGAAATTTTCCGCGCATGCTCACCCCCTCAAGGTCACCAGATAGGCCAGCAAGTCTGACATTTCGCTGCCGCTCAGTCTGTCGCGGAATGATGGCATGTCCGCGGTTTTGGAGACGTCGTAGCTGCGGATATCGGTTTTCAGGATGGAGACCAGATTTTCCTTGGCGTCGATCAGACGGATCGAGAAAGTATCCTCGTCATAGCGGCGGCCATGCAGGGTACGCCCATCCTTGGTGACGATGGTGACCGGGCGGTTGATCGGCATGGTGGCTTTGTCGGGATCGGTCAGCGCCGTCAGGATCTGGCCCGGGCGGCGCAGAAAACCGATATCGGTCAAATCCGGTCCGATGCGCGCGCCTTGGCCCGCTATGCGATGGCAGGCGGCGCAGCCACCTTTGCCGTCGTAAACGGCCTTGCCGCGCGCGGCATCGCCCAGATTAAAAGGCACCCCGCTCTGGTCCATGCCGGAGCGGACGAAGGCCACGAGATTGTCAAGTTCATCCGGCTGCAGCGCGAAGGGCGGCATGCCCGCCGGATTGCCGGTCGTGATCATCCGCCGGATATCGTCATCCGACTGCACGGTATGAAATTGCTGGCGCGCCAGGTTGATGCCGGCAATGCCGTCGCCACCCACGCCATGGCATAGCTGGCATTGATTGGTATAGAGCCGATAACCGGCCTGGATCTGTTCGGCGCCATATTGATGATCTTGCGCGGAGGCCGGCATGGCCAATCCGCAAACCATGCACGCCAGGAGAGTGAGCCGCCGCGACCACTGCATGAATCTTGCCCCTTGCGTGCGATGGTATGGGCCAAACGCAGGCCAGACAACAATTGATGCGGCGGAGGATCGCGGCACGGGAGGGCCGGTAAGCACTGGTAAGCGCTGAGACATTTGCCGTTTTCCGGAGCGAAAGCGGGCCTGACGCGTTCCCCCAAGACCCATTTTAAAACCCAGGGGACGCTATTTGCCGTCCAACTCCGTGCCACTCCACTATTTGTCCGGCGCCGGGATCAAAGCCGCGCCCGTCGTGCCCCTGACCTGGGGTGTGCTGGCGGTGTCCGTCCTGGTGATCGTGATCGTGGGCGTGCTTCTGGCAGGCGCGATCTGGCACCGGCCCGGCCTTTCTTTCCGCCTGGGCGATAAGGCGGCGATTGGTCCGGAAGAAGGCGGTCACTCCTGGCTGTGGTGGGGCGTGGGGCTTTCAGCCCTGGCGCTGCTGTTCACCACGGTATGGACCATGGTGGTGCTGGCGCGCATCGCCGCGCCGCCATCCACGCCCCGCCTCACCATCGAGATCACCGGCCGGCAATGGTGGTGGCAGGCGCGCTATCTCGCCAATGGGCGGAGCTTTGTCACCGCCAATGAAATTCACATTCCCACCGGGGAGCCGGTGCGGCTGCAACTGATCGGCGGCGATGTCATCCATTCCTTCTGGGTGCCGCAGCTGAGCGGCAAGATGGACACCGTCCCCGGCCAGACCAACGAGACCTGGCTGCAGGCGGACAAGCCCGGCCTTTATCGCGGCCAATGCACCGAATATTGCGGCGTCCAGCATGCCCGCATGGGCGTGATGGTTGTGGCGGATACGCCGGATGATTTCCGCACCTGGTGGGATCATCAATTGGAAAGCGCGGCGTCACCGCCGCAGGCTTTCACCCAGAATTGCGGCGGTTGTCATGCCGTGCGCGGCACCGAAGCCATGGGCACCATGGGCCCCGATCTTAGCCATCTGATGACTCGTTCGACGCTGGCAGCGCTGGCCCTGCCCAACAATCGTGCCGATCTGGGGCGCTGGATCCGCGATCCACAAGGCATCAAGCCCGGCAATTTGATGCCGAATTTGAAACTGTCGCCGGCTGAGTGGAATGACATTCAAGCCTATCTGGAGAGTCTGACGTGAGCGCGGGTTATGAACGGGTGCCGGCCTCCGCGGAGAACAGCGCAAGACTGGGGGCGCGGCTGCATGCGTTGTGGGAGACCAAGCCCGGGCTGATCGGCTTCCTGAGCAGTGTCGATCACAAGGAAATCGGCATCCGCTACATCATCACTGCTTTCGCCTTTTTGATTTTGGGCGGCGTGGAAGCCTTGCTGTTCCGGCTGCAAATCTCGTGGTCGAACCTCACTCTGCTGACGCCGGAGCAATATGACCAGCTTTTCACCATGCACGGCATGACCATGATTTTTCTTTATGCCGGGCCGGTGCTGTCGGGCTTTTCCAATTATCTCTGGCCGCTTCTGCTGGGGGCGCGGGACATGGCGCTGCCGCGGCTGAATGCCTTGTCTTATTGGATTTATCTATGCGCCGGGCTCTTCATGTATGGCGCCTTTCTGTTCGGCTTCGGGCCCAATGACGGCTGGTTCAATTATGTGCCCTATGCGGCGCGGGCCTTTAACGCGGGACCGAACATCGACGTCTATTGCTTGGGAATGATCTTCTTGGGCATTTCCACCACGGTCGGCGCGATCAATTTCGTGGTCACGTTCCTGAGAATGCGGTGCCCCGGCATGGCCATCAACCGGGTTCCGATCCTGGTGTGGGGCACCCTGACGGCCAGCGCCGCCAATATCTTCGCCGTGCCTGCCGTGAGCCTGGCTTTCTTCCTGCTCTGGATGGACCGCAATATCGGCACCCATTTCTTCGACAGCGATGGCGGCGGCTCCGCCATGCTATGGCAGCATCTGTTCTGGATGTTCGGCCATCCGTGGGTTTACGCCATTGTGTTGCCGGCCATGGGCATGGTGTCGGACGCCTTGCCCGTTTTCTGCCGCCGCCCGCTGGTGGGCTACAGTTTGGTGGCGCTGGCCACCGTGGCGACCATGGTGCTGGGTTTTGGCGTGTGGGTGCACCACATGTTCGCCACCGGCCTGCCAAACGTGTCGCTCTCTTTCTTCAGCGCCGCCAGCATCATCATCGCTTTGCCCAGTGCGGTCGGGGTTTTCGCCTGGCTCGCCACCATCTGGATCGGGCGCCCGGTCTTCACCACCGCTTTTATGTTCTTTGCCTCTTTCATTGTGCTGTTCACCATCGGCGGGGTCAGCGGATACATGACCGGCTCGGTGCCGGTGGACTGGCAATTGACCGACACCTATTTCGTGGTGGCGCACATCCATTATGTGCTGATCGGCATCAATGTCTTTCCCGTGGCCGGCGCCATCTATTTCTGGTTTCCCAAAATGACCGGCAAGTTGATGGATGAGCAGCTGGGGCGTTGGAATTTCTGGATCCTGTTCATCGGCTTCCAGCTGGGCTTTTTCCCCATGCATATTTCCGGCCTGCTGGGCATGCCGCGCCGCATCTACACTTTTCCTGAAGGCATGGGTTGGGATTGGGTCAATCTGATCACCACCATCGGTTCGTTCCTGTTCGGCATTGGCGTGCTGCTGCTGGTGTGGAACGTGTGGAAGTCATTGCGCGGCGGTGCGCTCGCCGGAAACAACCCCTGGGATGCGCCCACTTTGGAATGGGCCACCACGTCACCGCCGCCGCCTTACAATTTCGCCGTCATTCCCACAGTCGCCAGCCGCCATCCTTTGTGGGAAGACCGGCTGAAGCCGGGCGGCGAAAGAAGCATGATTGAATCCGGCCTGGTGCTTGAGCAAGGGCGCGAAGCTCTGGCGACCACGCCGGTGGATGCCCTGCCCAATCTGATCCTGAAAATGCCGGGCGACACCATGGTGCCGTTGCTGTTGTCGCTGGCGATGAGTGTGATCGCCATCGGTCTGGTATTTGTGAATTGGTGGGTGGCGGGCGGCGGCGTGGCGCTGACCGCGCTCTGTATTGTGATCTGGCTATGGCCGGAAGCGAAGTTGGGGGAGACAGCCCATGGCTGACCGCAGCCTGCCGGTGGGAGCGCTCGACACCCGCGCAAGCGGCTGGTGGGCGATGATCTTCACGGTTTTCACCGAGGCCTCGCTCTTTTGCTATCTGCTGTTCAGCTATTTCTATCTGGCGGTGCAGCCGCATGCGCCGGGCACTTTCCCCCAAAGCGGACCGCCCGACCTGACCCTGGCCTTGCCCAACACTCTTGTTCTGCTGCTGTCGAGCGTGGCGGTGGGATGGGCGCAGCTTGGCATTGAACATGGCTCGCGCCGGCGGCTGGTGCTGGGGCTGGGCGCCGGAACGGTGCTGGGAGTGATTTTCCTGGTGGTGCAATATTTCGAATGGGCGGGCAAGGATTATGGCCTGACCTCCACGCCCTATGCCTCGCTGTATTTCACCATCACCGGTTTTCACATGGCGCATGTGGTGGTGGGCGTGGTGATGCTGGCGGCGCTCAGTTTCTGGTCCTGGCTGGGCTATTTCGACCGGGTGCGCTTCGCCCATGTCCATATCGGGGCGCTTTATTGGCATTTTGTCGATGTGGTTTGGCTGGCGGTTTTCTTTACGTTTTATCTGACGCCGCTGATGGGGCTGTCGTCATGACGGCGCTGGATAAAGTTGGCCCGGCGCCGGAAGCGCGCTCCACTCATTTTCTCTGGTTGCTGTTCGGCGCTTCGGCGGCGCCTCTCTTCTGGCTGGGCCAGACCATGCTGGCCTATGCCGTGACGGCCCATGCCTGTTTTCCCGGGCGCTATCCCGAGGCCGCCGAAGCCTCGTCCCTGTTTGCCGCCATGATGCTGTTCAATGTGGTGGCGGTGATCGCGGCGGCGGCGGGCGGCGTGGTGTCTTTCCAGGCCTGGCGGCGGCAAGGTGAGCCGATCACCGCACGGCAGAAGCGCGATGATTTCCTGGCGATGTGGGGCGTTTTCTCCAGCCTGTGTTTTCTGCTGGCCATCCTTTTCAACATCATCGGATCGCTGACGGTGCCGCCATGCCGCATCTAAGCCGGGCACAGCTTTCAGCCTTGATGGGATCGGGTGCCGTGGTGCTGGGGGCCGGCCTTCTAAACGGACCTGCGGCACTGCTTTTTTCCCTGCACATGGCCCAGCATCTGTTGCTGATCGCATTGGCGGCGCCGCTGGCGGTGCTGGGCGGGGTGCAAATCCGGATCAAACCGGTGTGGGCCTGGCTGCTGTTTGTCGCTGTATTCCTGGCCTGGCATGTGCCGGCCGCGTTTCAATGGGCGGCGCTGCATCACACCACCCTGCTGGAATTGGGCAGCGTGTTTCTGGCCGCGCTTATTTTCTGGAGCGCGGTTCTGGGCGAAGGCGCTTTGTCGGATGGCGCCCGTGCCTTGATGGTGATGACGGCCGCTATTGTCACCGACCTGCCCGGGGTGGTGATGCTGTTTTCCCCCAAAGCCATCTGCGTCATGCCGGGTGAGGATGCCGCCCGTTTCGGCCTTACCCCGCTGCAGGATCAGCAGATCGCGGGATTGCTGATGTGGGTGCCGGCCAATCTGGTGTTTTTCGGCATCGCCACCTGGCTGTTCGCCCGCTGGATGGGTCAGCCTTCGGGCGATGTGGCGATGGCGCGGCGCAGCTTACGCACCTGAGTGGCGGTGACACCCGTGCCCTTATTGCCCCAGGCATTGCGGATATAGGCTGTGACATCGGCGATATCGCCATCCGCCATCCAGCCGAATGCCGGCATGGGTTTGATGTCCGGCGGCGGTTTGGGCAGCGTGCCGCCTTCCAGGATCACCCGCATCACCGTGGTGGGATCATGGCCCATCACCAGTGTGTCGCCGGCCAGTTGCGGATATTTGGCCTCTGTACCGGGCGGGGTGTGGCAACTGGCGCAGCGGGCTTCGAACACACCCTTGCCCCGGCGCATCTGCTCCAGTTGCGGCGTCTCGAACGGGGGCTGGGGGTGCGGCGCCAGGCTTTTCAGATAGGTGGCGATGGCGGTGCGGTCTGCATCGGTCATCTTGCTGGTGGAGAGATCCACCTTCTCCCACATGGAGCCCACCGCGACGGCATATTGATTGTGACCGGTGGCGAGATAGTGGACGAGATCGTCCTGGCTCCACTTGCCCAGGCCATCGCGCTTGGCGCCGGTAAGATTGGCGGCAAACCAGTTCTGCAGCGTCTCGCCGGTGAAGGCGCGGGACTTTTCATCCCCGAACATGATGTCTTTGGGGGTGTGGCAAGCCTCGCAATGACCGAGCCCTTTGACCAGCCATTTCCCGCGATTCCAGGCTTCGGATTCTCCCGGCTCGGGCTGCAGGGGCGTTTTGTCGAGATAAAGCCAATTCCAGAACGTCATCACCAGCCGGATGTTGAACGGAAAAATCAGCCTGTTGGGGGTGGGCGGGCGATGCACCGGTTTGACGCTTTTGAAATAGGCGAACAGCGCGTCGCTGTCGGCGCGGCTGATGCGGGTGAAATAGATATAGGGAAAAGCGGGATAGAGATGGCTGCCATCGGCGGCGATGCCGTCATGCAGGGCGCGGTAGAATTGATCGGCGGTCCAATTGCCGATGCCGGTATCGCGGTCGGGGGTGATGTTGGTGGAATAAAGCGTGCCGAAGGGCACGGTGAAGGCATAGCCGCCGCTATAGAGGGGCTGGTTCGCCTTGGTATGGCAGCCGGCGCAATCGCCCAGGATGGCAAGATAGGCGCCCCGGCCGGCCTGGTCCTGCGGCGCAGCTTGCGCGGGCGCAGGCCCCGCCCATAGGCCGGCCAAGATCAGGAGCGAAAGAAGAAAGCGCGTCATGGGTGTGTCTGGAAAACCGCCCGACGGCGGGAGGGGTTCCCGTACCGAGGCGGCGGTAACCATTGTCCACCGCGTCACGCTTGAAACGCAGCGCCACTCTCACAATTTTTCAATGCTGCTCTGCGGCACGAAAAATCGCTGTATTTCAAGGTATTTCACGATGATTGGGTTCGGATCACACCGGGACTTGAAACCAACCCGCGCCCCACCCATTTCATTATTGTCGTGTTTCTTCCCCCCGAACACGGCCTTCCGCGCTCTTTCCCCTTGAGCGCGAATTTGTCTGGCCCCGGCTTCGCGCCGGGGCCTTTTTTTCGCCTAGCGAAGTTCGATACCGCAGCGCCCTCGTTGGCGCTCCGAGGGCCCGGCGCATCGCGCCGGGCCCTTGTTATTTAAAAGTTCAAGCAGCCTTCCGATTGGCGACGATGGTATCCGCCAATTTACCGCTCAATTCGGCCAGATGGCTGAATTCCATGTCATAGGTGCCGACGCCCTGGGTGAGAGAGCGCAGATCCACAATCAGGTCGGAGACTTCCGACTGTGGCATCTCTGCCCAGACTGTGTCCCAGCCGCGCCAGCCGGGCCGGCCATCAAAACCCAAGGGCGCGCCGCGGCGGGTGCCGATCAGGCTGCCCACCTTGGCGGTGGCTTCATGAGGGACATGGATGGAGAGCTTCACCACCGGCTCCAGCAGCACGGGGGCGCAGTCCGCCATGCCTTCGCTCATCGCCAGCCTCCCTGCCGTCTGGAAGGCGGCATCGGAGGAATCCACCGTGTGATAGGAGCCATCGGTCAAAGCCACGGCGATATCCACCACCGGGAAACCCAGCGGGCCGTGCTTCATGAATTCCACCACGCCTTTTTCCACCGAGCCGATCCATTGCTTGGGCACCACACCGCCCTTGATGCGGTCCTGGAAGGCAAAGCCTGTTCCGCGGGGCGTGGGCGCGATCTCCAGCACCACATCGCCGAACTGGCCATGGCCGCCGGTCTGGCGTTTGTGGCGGCCGCGGGCGGTGGCGGATTTGCGGATGGTCTCCTTGTAAGGCACCTGCGGCGCCTTGGTGGAAAGCTTAAGGCCATATTTGCTTTGCAGCTTTTCAATCGCCACTTTGAGATGAATCTCGCCCTCTCCCGCCAGCACCATCTGCTGGGTGTCGGGGTGGTGTTCCAGGGCCAGCGACGGGTCTTCTTCCATCAGCTTGGCCAGGGCGGCGGTGACTTTGACTTCGTCCTTGCGGTCGGCGGCTTCAATCGCCAGGCGGTAGACCGGCGGCAAGTGCAACGGCCCGGCGGCGCGCGCCAACGCCTTGTTCGAGGAAAGCGTCTCGCCGGTGCGGGCATTGTCCAGCCGCGCCAGGCCCACGGTTTCGCCGGTACGGGCCTCGGACTTTTTGCTTTGCTGGGTGCCGGACAGGGTGCAAATGCCGCCGACCCGCATATCGCCGCCGGGGCCATGCAGCACTTGATTGTCCTTCAGGCTGCCGGACAGAATCCGGACCAGGGAAAGTTTGCCGCCCTGGGTGCCATGAAAGGTCTTCAGCACTTTGACGACGGTGTCGCCGCTGGTTTTTATGCCGCCGCGCTCCGCCGCTTTGGACACTTCCGGCACTTCATGGCGCAGCGCCTTGAGCAGCCTGAGCACGCCATTGTCGCGCGCCGCCGAACCGATCAGCACCGGCACCACCAGGGCATCGCCCAACTCGCGGGAGAGATCGCCGAACACTTCCGACGGATCGGGTTCGATATCGCCCAGCAATTCTTCCATCAGATGCTCGTCATAATCGGCCAGCCGTTCCAGCATCTGGAAGCGGGCTTCTTTTTCCCGGCGCAGATCGGCGATATCGGTGACCTTGTCGCTGGCGCCATACGAGAAAGCCCGTTCCAGGGCCAGATCGACAAAGCCGGTGGCCAGGCCGTTTTCCCAGATGGGAATCTGGCGCAGCAGCAGCGGGGTTTCGCTTTCCTCCTGCAGCAGCGCCAGCAAACCGCGCAACGAGCCCGACGCCTTGTCGAATTTGTTGACGAAAATGAAGTGGGGGATTTTCGCGTCCGCCAGCGCCTTCAAATAGGGACGCAGCATGCCGGTCTTGCCCGGTTCGGGCTCGCATACCACCACCGCAGCATCCACGCCCGGCAGCACGCCAAAACTATCGGCAATAAATTCGATGGAGCCGGGACAATCCAGGAAGGTCAAATCCTCATCCAGAAAGCGGGTGGAAAGGACATTCACTTCCACACTCATCTGGCGGGCGCGGGCTTCGGCCGAGGCATCGCCCAGGCTGGAACCGGAAGCCACCTGACCCTTGCGCGGCACCGCGCCGGTCATATGGGCGATACTTTCCAAAAGGCTGGTTTTGCCGGCGCCGTAAGGCCCCACCAATGCGATTGCGCGGGGACCGACAGGTTTTTTGATGTTGGAATTGGACATAAGCGCCTCCTAGCTCGAACCGCTGTGCGGTAGGGGCGCTTTCATCTTTCGCGGATCACGGCCGCGATAAAAGCGTCCATCCACGGAAGAATGCTCCTCCCGGGATGGGGTCGGGTCAACACAGGGGCGCCAAAAAAATTCCGCGATTCCGGGCGTTTTTACCTTGGATAGAGGTTGACCGGCTGGGGTTATGCGTCCCGGCCGGCGCTGGGAACCGAGGTGGTGGGCGTGGGCGACGGCCGGGCAGCGTCGGTCTTGGCCATATTGAGGGCAAAGGCGGCGGCGCCGGGATTCATCGCATCCACCATCGAAGTCGGCATCAGGATGGTGGCGCCGCGCTCCTTGGTGGTTTCATAGATGATGTTCATGGCGCGGAGCTGCAGCGCTTCGGGGCTGGCGGCATAGAGCTTGGCGGCATTGACGAAACGCTGCGCCACTTCTTCTTCCGCCGCGCCCAAGGTGACACGGGCCTGTTTCTCACGCTCGGCCTGGGCCTGGCGGCTCATGGCGTCCTGCAGATTGGCGGGAATGGCGACATCGCGGATTTCCACCGAATTGACAGTGACGCCCCATTCCGCCGTCTTGGCGCCGATCACCTGTTTCAAGGTGGCGTCGGCTTCCTTGCGGTCGGCCAACAGGCCGGACAGCAAAGTCGAGCCGATCATTTCCCGGAGCGAAGTCTGGGCCACACGTTCCACGGCGCTGGCATAGTCGGCGATCTCAAGCGCGGCGCGTTCGGGATCATGCACCATCCAGAAGACGATGGCGTCGACATTCACCGGCACGGTGTCGCGGGTCAGCGCCTGTTCGGCGGAGAATTGCGAGGTGCGGATACGCTGGTCGATCCACACCGCCACCTGGTCGATGATCGGCACCAGAAGGAAAAGCCCGGGCCCTTTCACCGCCTGCAATTTGCCCAGGCGCAGGACCACCGCCCGCTCCCATTGCTGGGCCATCTTCACGGCATAACCCAGGAAGATGCCGATCAGCGCCAGCACGATGGTGACGCCCAGCGGCATGCGGGCGATGAAGCTGAGCACCGCGCCGCCGACAAAGATGATGAAGATCAGAGCGGAAATAGGGTTCATGTGAATCTCCTGACTGGTCTGATTGGAAGATGGGTTACGGGCCGGTGCGGTCCAGGTTTGTGATGATGGTGATGTGATGCGAGGTCTGCGGGGGCCGCGCAGGGTGCGCATCAACTGGCCCCAAATGATGAAAGCGATAATCGCGGCAAAAATGATGTAAGGCTGGCGCATCAAGACGCCCGGGCTTTCAGCGCCTTCAGCGCCTGGATCAATTCGTCTGGAGCAATGCCTTCGGCCTGGGCTTGCGCCGCCACCTTGGCGGCGAGCGCGGAGGCATCGGGCTTGCGGCTTTGGACAGGCGGCGGATCGGCGACATAGGTGCCGCGTCCGCGGATCAGGGTGAGAAGCCCGGCCCGTTCCAGTTCGCCATAGGCGCGCTGCACGGTATTGAGATCGATGCGCAGCGCCACCGCCACTTCGCGCATGGTGGGCAAGCGGTCGCCCGGCTTCAGGCGGCCGCGACCGATCAGACCAGTGATCTGGTCGCGCAATTGCACATAGATGGGAACGCCATTGTCGTGCAGGACAAGCTGCTTCAACATTGTTCTATTGTATGGTAACTTTCATACAATGACAAGGGGTCTCGATAGCAACCACAGGCCCGCCTCCCCTGCGCGCGCAAAGCGCTGGCGGCGGGTTGAGCCGCGCATCCAAGCGCGGCGAGCGCTGTAGCTGGCCGAGGGTTGCTTAGCGGCAGCGTAAGCAACGGCTACGACCGCGCGCCCGACAGCCAGCGAAAGCCGGAGGGGGAATTAAAAGAAGATCTTGGCGTCGAGCTGATACTCGGCCTGGCCGAGGGCGCCGGAGGGCACGCCGACCAGGGTGTATTCGCGGCGGCGGGAATGCATCAGCAAGGCTTCGCCGGTGATCTTGAGCCAGTCCAGGCCCTGCCACGAAATGGCGGCGGTGAGAGCATCGCCATCTTCGCTCAGCATGTGCGGCGTGGCGGCGATATGGCGGGTCTGGAAATAGTCACCCCGCAGGCTGGCGCGCCAATCGGTAAAGCCCAAACTTTTCAGGTCATAGCTGGCAAGCAGGAAGGCGGATTGGAATTTGGTGACGGTCTCCGGCATCCCGTCCGGCTGAATAGAGGTAAAGCCGGCGAGATATTGGCTGATCAGCACCAGATCGTCGAACTGGGTGCGGGCGCCGAAGGCCCAGAATTTGGTATCCCAGGCATAGAGCTCGTTCATGTCGGCGTTGGGATCGCCCTGATTGTCGTAACGCAAGGCCGAGACTTTGCCGATGCCGGCCATCTGCCAGGACAGGCCGAGATACCAGCCGGCGCGGTGATCGATCTCGTCGAACAAGCCGGTGCGCGCCGGATAGGGCGCATGAAACAGTTTCATGGTGGCGTCCGGTTCGCGCACATGCTCGAACAGGCCGGTGGGGCGGTCGTCCATCGCCCAGCCGCGGTCGGCCATCAGCACACCGGCCGGATCATTGCCGCCAAACAGCGCGGCGGTGACGGTGATGGTGCCCAGATCGGGCGTGCGCCAGCGCATATTGCCTTCGCCGCCGATGGTGCGCAGCTCTTCGCCGATCCAGCTGTTGATGGCTGAGGGCGTCAAGGTATAGGGGCTGGTCCAGCCGATATCGTCATTCTCAAGGCTGATGGTGGGAAAGAAGGCGCCGAATTTCCCCGACCAGCTAACGGCACCGTCCGACTGGGGATGCACCGAGATATAGGCTTCCAGGGCATCGATGCCGGCGCGCTGTTCCGGCTCGATACGGACCACGCCGATGGCCGAAAAGGTATCGTCGAATGTCACGACGCCTTGAGCCACCGCTTCGACAAAGCGGACATTGCCTTCATTGCCGCCAAAGCGGAATTTGCCCAGGCCGCCATTGACCCAGCTTTGCATGTCCGGAGAAGAGATGGCGCGGATATCGCCATAACCGCTGATGCCAAACTCCATCGCCCGCGTGGAGGAAATCCAGGGAGCGGCGAAGAGCGCGGTCAACAGCGCGCCAGTAAGGATTCGGCGAGCGAACATGAGGCGATGTTACCGCCGCCATGCTTAAGGCCGGGTAACCGAGGTTTTCGCCAAATTTACTGCGGGCTTTGCGTTAAGCAGCGGTTAAGTGCCCAATTTTTGGGCTTATTTGAGACTCGCTGTGAAGCGTTGAATGCGCTTGCACGCTCCTTCCAGCGCCTTGTTTGAGGTGGCGTAAGAGAGTGAGGAGTGGTGCGGCGTAGCCGCGCGAAATGATCCAGTGGATCATTTCGAACGACGCATCCTCGCTTCGCTCGGATAGGGCAAGCTTTTCTAAACTCGCTCTCGCTCGCTAAGAAAAGCTAAGCCAACGCGCGAGCTTGGGCGAGCGGCCGGAGCAACTTACCTCAAGCTTGCCGTGAATCTCTGGATGCGCTTGCACGCCTCTTCGAGAGCTTTGTTGGAGGTGGCGTAGGAGATGCGGAAGAAGGGCGACATACCGAATGCCGCGCCGTGCACCACCGCGACGCCTTCGGCTTCCAGAAGCTCGCCGGCAAAATCCTCGTCGGTGGCGATGACTTTACCCTTTTCGGTTTTCTTGCCGACCAGCTTGCGGATCGAGGGATAGACATAGAAAGCCCCTTCCGGCTTGGGGCATTCAATGCCACTGGCCTGGTTCAGCATCGAGACCACCAAGTCGCGGCGGCCTTCGAACAGTTTCTGGAAGCCGGGAATGAAATCCTGGCGGCCGTTCAGGGCTTCGACGCTGGCCCATTGCGAGATAGAGGACGCGTTGGTGGCCGACTGGCTTTGCAGCTTGGCCATCGCCTTGATCAGCGGCTCCGGCCCGGCGCAATAGCCGATGCGCCAACCGGTCATGGCATAGGCCTTGGAGACGCCGTTCATGGTCAGGGTGCGCTCATAAAGACCGGGCTCGACTTCAGCGACAGTGCTGAACTTGAATCCGCCATAGACCAGATGCTCATACATATCGTCGGTGAGCACCCAGACATGAGGATGCTTCATCAGCACGTCGGTCAGGGCCTTGAGCTGATCGCGGGTGTAGCAGACGCCGGTGGGATTGGAGGGCTGGTTGAAGATCAGCCATTTGGTCTTGGGGGTGATGGCTTTTTCCAGTGCCGCCGGCGTCAGGCGGAAACCGTCTTCCAAACCGCATTCCACGATCACCGGCTTGCCGCCGCCCAGAAGCACGATGTCGGGATAGGACACCCAATAAGGCGCCGGCACGATCACTTCATCGCCGGGATTGATGGTGGCGAGCAACGCGTTGAACAGCACCGACTTGCCGCCCGGCGAGACAAAGGTCTGCGAGGCTTTGTAGTCGAGATTGTTTTCCCGCTTGAACTTCTTGGCGATGGCGTCGCGCAGTTCGGGGATGCCTTCCACGGCGGTGTATTTGGTCTCGCCGCGCTTGATGGCGGCGATGGCGGCTTCCTTGATGTTGTCCGGGGTGTCGAAGTCCGGCTCGCCCGCGCCAAGGCCGATCACGTCACGGCCGGCGGCCTTGAGCTCGCGCGCCTTGGTGGTCACCGCAATGGTGGGCGAAGGCTGGATGCGGTTCAGGGACTCGGCAAGAAAACCCTTGGGCAAAGACATGACGAAACTTTCCAAAAATGGCGGCTTCCCCTAGCAATTCCGGGGATTAGGGGGCAAGGGCCGGGCGCGACAATCCACGTATGTGAAAGATTTTGGGCCTATGATCCGGCCGCTGAGTCGGAGGATTCATGCGCCGAAGCCTTGTTCTGCTGTTGTTTGCCGCCCTGGCGGCCTGTTCCAAGCCCAGCCCGCCCCAGGGCCGCTGGGAAGGCGGTTATGCGGGCAACGGCACCCTGGTGGCGGCGCGGGTGGAGATTGGCCCCGATGGCCAGGTGCGCGTCAGCGCGCCTGACATCACCAATCTGCAAAACGCCAAACCGGAACAGGTGCGCCAGCAGCGCGAAACCCTGGCGGCGGATCTGGCGGGTGGCTGGGACAGCGTGGCGCCGCGTCCTCTGGATTTCGACGGCAAGACCTTCCGCAAGCCCGGCGGCATCGCGCCGCAAATGACCTGGGACAAGGCCAGCAACCAGATGACCCTGGAGCTTTACATCGGCGCCAATCCCGCGCTGCCGGTGACACTGAGACCCGTCGATGCGTTTCACGATAATCCGTGGCCCGCGGGGTGAGACGCGACCCGAAGGGGCAAATCAGTCCAGTGGACTGATTTGAGCGGCGAACGCCGCGAGCTTGGGCGAGCGGCCGGGGCGATGCGGCGTAAGCCGCACGGGCACTAATGAGACGACCGGATACGTTTCATGATAATCCGTGGCTGAGTGGGTAATGCTGGGTCCACATCATGATAAGCAAAAAAGAATTTTTACGCATTGCGCCGATTTTTTACGCGCTGGCCATTGCGGCTTACTTCAAAACTGTGAGCTCAAGCGCCTATAGAGACGAGTTTTTCAACCACTATTTCGAACCTGAGCGCTGGTCAGATGACGGACCCGAGGCCGATTACCAGTATCTAGCGAAGCCAATTCTATTCGATGAAGCGATGAAATGGCTGCTCGGCGAGAACATGGTCGAGATATTAGCAGATCCGTTCGGGCCGACAGTTTACAAATCGAGTGACCAATTTGACCAACAATGGCAGCAGCTACTGCGTCAGAACGATTTGCCATTCGCGAAGTATGAAAAACTTTCCAGCCCAATGGTCTGGCTCAAACCTGCATTGAGAAATCTGAATGACACGTTCGAGAAACTTGGAATTGACAGGGAGGATTTCGAAACAAGCGAAGAAGACTGGGAGCCACTACCTCTTGAACAAGCTAACCCAAAACTTATCGCTGCAGTTCAAGCAATCGAAAAAACAATATCGGAAGTACGTGCGAACAATGGATATGCCGCAACCGTACCTCAGGAACGCGACTATGTACTCGAAGCTTTGGGGCGAGTTTCCGATCGCCTTAAACACGGCGCGGACGTATCAGTTGGATTTCTAAGACGTTATGCCATTGAACCTCTGAGCATTGTGGTGAAACGCTTTAATAAAGCCGCGACGGGTTTGACCGCCGCCGCTGCCAGAGAGGCTGTGGTAGACCTGATTAAAGAGTATGGCGAAAAATTCGTCGAATTCCTCATAGAACATCTTTAACCGGTCCGAGGTTTCTCATGCTCATCGCAGACTCCGTTTTCTACTTCTGCCGCCTCATTCCGCCCCGTCCCAGCTTCGCAATGGACATGAATGACCAAGAGCGCGCACTGATGCAGCAACACGCCGCTTATTGGCGGAGCAAAATGGACGAAGGAAAAGTGATTGCCTTTGGGCCGGTGGCCGACCCGCAGGGGCCATGGGGGCTGGGAGTATTGAAGCTTTCTGGCGACGCCGAACTGAAAGAGTTTTGTGACGGCGATCCGGTCATCAAGGCGAATATAGGGATGCGGATGGAATCGCTTCCAATGCTGAGGGCCGTAGTGAAAAGCTGAGAGCCCTGCCCGGCCGCTCGCCCAAGCTCGCGGCGTTCGACGCTCGAAATGGTCCACCGGACCATTTCGTTTGCCTGACGGCAAACCGCGTCTCACGGGACTAGGCGTCCTGAAGCTTTCGGGAGACGCCGAACTGAAAAAGTTTTGTGACGGCGATCCGGTGATCAAGGCCAACATCGGCATGCGGATGGAATCGCTCCCGATGCTCAGAGCGGTGGTGAAGTCGGTGTAGGTTGCCTCCCGGCCGCTCGCCCAAGCATTCACATGCTGGTGCCATTGACCTCACGTCACCCACGAATATCGTCGTCGCGAAAAACCAAGGACTGACGGGAATTTAATCCCGTCTCCGGCCCTGGACACCGGCCTCTCCCGCGACATTCCATTACAATTTTTCAGGCCTGAAACGCTTCCGGACATGCCGGGACGGGAGCAAGCTAGGAACCGGCCTTGTGTCCGTTCGGCGCTCCACCAAAAGGATACAGCCGCAGGGACGGCCGGACCGGCTTTGGTGCCCCCCACGTGAAGCCATCCGTCCGGCCGTCCTCTTTTTCCTATCTGTAATGTGAACCGGGCTCACGGGCCGGAGCGACTTTTTCGCCGCATTTGGTTATAAGGTCGCCGAAACGGGGGGCTAGCGACAAAGCTTTACAGCGATCTACCCTTGTCGACGGGGGGGTTCTAGCCCTATGTGGAACCAAGCCCGGCGGCGCAAGGACGATTCAAAAAAGCCCGCCCCCAAACTGCTGGATGAGAGTTCGATGAAGGCTATTTTTCGCGGCTTGTCTGTCAGCGCCTTTGCCCTTGCGGCAGCCGGCTGCGCCACCCCCAATCCCACCGCCCTGGACCGCCCGGGCGACGTGCCCCCCGCCTTCACCGCGCCGGTGGTGCAGGATGCCCCGATCTGGCCGGAAGCCGGCTGGTGGGTGAATTTCCGGGCGGCCGAGCTGCCGGTCCTGGAAGAGACCGCCCAGAAGGAAAATCTCAATCTCGCCCAGGCCGCCGCCGCCGTGCTGCAGGCGGAAGCCAATGACACGGTCGCTTTCTCGGCCCTGTTGCCGACCGTGAACGGCACCGCCGGCTATAGCCGCAAGGGCGTGAACAACGCCGCCGGCACGGTGGAGACCGACACCAATTCGTTCAATGCCGGCTTTTCCGCCAGCTATGAATTGGATTTCTGGGGCCAGAGCCAGGACAAGCTGCGCCAGGCACGTGAAAATCTGCGCGCCGCCCGCTATGCCCAGTCCGTCACCGGCCTGACCATCAGTGCCAATGTCGCCAATGAATATTTCACCGTGCTGGCGCTGCGTGAGCGCATCACCATCACCCGCCAGAATATTGACGCCGCCAACCGCATCCTGGCGGTGACGCAAGCCAAGGTCACCAATGGCGTGTCCTCCAACCTGGACCTGGCCGAACAACAGGCATCGGTGGCGACCCAGCGCGCCCGCCTGCCCGGCCTGATCGAACAGGAACGCGAAGCCCGCTACGCCCTGGCGATCCTTCTGGGCCGCGCCCCGGAAGGTTTTGATGTCTCGGCGCAGAATCTGGATGGCATCGTCGCCCCGACCGTGCGGCCGGGCATCCCGTCCGAAACCTTGCTGCGCCGTCCCGACGTGGCGCAAGCCGAAGCCAATCTCTATGCCGCGCACGCCAATGTGGATGCCGCCCGCGCCGCCTTCTTCCCGCAGATCGGTCTTTCCAGCAGCGCCGGCTGGGCCTCCGGCGCCCTCAGCAGCCTGACCAATCCCGGCAGTTTTGTCTGGACCTTCGGCACTTCGATCCTTCAATCCATCTTTGACGGCGGCAAGCTGAAGGCCCAGGACGATGTGGCCCTGGCGCAGCAGCAGTCGCAGATCGCCGCCTATCGCCTGGCGGTGTTCAACGCTTTCTCCGATGTCGAAACCCAGTTGGGCCAAAGCGCGGCGGACACTGAACAGCTGGCGGCGCTGACCGAACAGGTGCGGGCGGCCGGCGAGGCCTTCCGCATCTCCGAACTGCAATACCGCGAAGGCACCATCGACATTCTCTCCCTGCTGCAGAATGAGCAGAGCCTGTTCACCGGCCAGGACAATCTGGTCCAGACCAAGCTGGCGCGCCTGGAAGCCTCAGTCGGCGTCTACCGCGCCCTGGGCGGCGGCTGGAACCAGAAAGCTGCGGATGAGGCCTATACCTATCAATTGGATTGGTGGCCGCTCTAATTACCCCCTCCGGCTTTCGCGGACTGTCGGGCGCGCGGTCGTAGCCCGCGCCCTCGGCCCGCTACAGCCACCTCCCCCGCCAGCGCGCTTCCGCGCGCGCGGGTTGAGGCGGACCTGAAATGCTTCACGATGGGCGGTCCGGCGGGCCGCCCTTTTGTTTTGCGGGAAGCTCTCCCATGGAACTTTTCGCCGCCAGGGAACTTTAAAAGCTGAAGCTTTGTGCGGCAATTCCCGCCGCCCCACACGCGCGCCTTAAAACCCATGGTGAGCCTGGATAACGCGTCGGCAACGCCGGATGCCTGGTTCAAGATGGACCGGGATGTGCTGAGGCTGGGCGGCCGCTGGACCATCCGGGAAAGCGCCCGGCTGGACCCGCAATTGCGGGCTCTCACGCCCCAAGGCGGCGGCGCCATCGCTATAGACGGCAGCAAGATCGAACGGCTGGACAGTGCCGGCGCCTGGCTTTTGCTGCGCACCCGCCGCGCCCTGGAAGCAGGCGGCCATAAGGTCAGCCAGTTCACGGTGCCCGAACTTTATCAGCCGCTGTTGGAGAATCTGGAAAAGGGCAAAGGCCCCCAGGCGCGGGAAAAACGCCGCTCCACCATCGCGCGGCGGCTGGAAAAGATCGGCCGCGCCACCGTCCATGCTGCCCAGCAGGGTTATCGCATGCTGGGCTATCTCGGCCGGGTCACGGTGGAGACGGTGGAAGCCATCGCTTCGCCCAAATCGAATTTGCGGGTCGCCGCTTTGGTGCATCAGGTGGAAGAGACCGGCATCAGCGCTCTGCCGATTGTGGGATTGCTGGCGTTCCTGATCGGCATCGTGCTGGCCTATCAGGGCGCCGATCAGTTGAAACGCTTCGGGGCGCAGGTCTTCACCATCAATCTGTTGGGCGTGGGTGTGCTGCGCGAAATCGGCGGGCTGATCACCGCCATCATCGTGGCGGGCCGTTCCGGTTCGGCCTTCACCGCCCAGATCGGCACCATGCGCGTCAATGAAGAGATCGACGCCATGCAGACCATCGGCCTCAACACCGTGGATGTGCTGGTCCTGCCGCGGGTCATCGGATTGGTCATCGCCTTGCCGATACTGACTTTCTTCGCGGATATCATGGGCCTGATCGGCGGGGCGGTGATGTGCTACTTCCAGCTCGGCCTCACCATTCCCGTCTTCATGCGTCAGTTGAATGACGCCGTCACCGTCAACACCCTGCTGGTGGGGCTGATCAAGGCGCCGGTCTTCGCTTTCGTGATTTCCCTGGTCGGCTGCTATGAAGGCTTCCAGGTGGAGCGCAACGCCGCCAGCGTGGGACTGCTCACCACCCGTTCGGTGGTGGAATCTGTCTTCCTGGTGATTGTGCTGGATGCGGCTTTCTCAGTCATGTTCTCGGTGCTGGGGATATGATGGCCGACGCAAAAGAAAAAACCGGCAAGAAAGAGGTCGTGATCGAAGTACGCGGCCTGGTCACGGCCTTTGGCGACAAAGTCATCCATGACCATGTCGATCTGGATGTCTATCGCGGCGAAGTGCTGGGCATTGTCGGCGGCTCGGGTTCGGGCAAGTCGGTGCTGCTGCGCACCATCATCGGCCTGAACAAGCCCAAGGAAGGCGCCATCAAAGTGTTCGGCAAGCCAACCGCTTTCGCCGAATCCAACCGCATGCGGGCGCTGGAAGTGCGCTGGGGCGTTTTATTCCAGGAAGGCGCCCTCTTCTCCTCCCAGACCGTGGCGGAAAATATCGAAGTGCCCTTGCGCGAATATACCGGCATGTCCGAGGCCCTGATGGGTGAGATCGCCGCCATGAAGCTGACCATGGTGGGATTGCCGGAAGACACGGGACGGAAATATCCCGCCCAGCTTTCCGGCGGCATGAAAAAACGCGCCGGCCTGGCGCGGGCCCTGGCGCTGGACCCGGAGCTGCTTTTTCTGGACGAGCCGACGTCGGGCCTTGATCCCATTTCCGCCAACCAGTTCGACGAGCTGATCAAGAATCTCAGTCACGCGTTGGGCCTGACCGTCTTCATGGTCACGCATGACCTGGATTCGCTGCGCGCGGTGTGTGACCGCATCGCCGTGCTGGTGAACAAAAAAGTCAAAACCGGCACCATCGAGGAATTGCGCAAGGATCCCGATCCCTGGATTCAGGATTATTTCTCAGGTGTGCGCGGCCGGGCCGCGCTGGCGGAGGCCTGATGGAAACCAAAGCCAATTATGTCGCGGTAGGTGCGTTTGTGCTGGCCTGCATGGTCGGGCTGGTCGTCACCATCATGTGGCTGGCCGGGGTGCAATATGCCCAGGAATATTCCTATTACACCGCCACCTTCAAAGGCCCGGTGACGGGCCTGGGCAAAGGCACGGTGACCCGCTTCAACGGCATCGATGTCGGCCGCATCCAGGATCTGCAATTCGATCCGCATGATCCCAATGCCGTGATCGTCACCGTACAGGTGCAGCCGAATCTCAACATCCGCGAAGACAGCGTCGCCTCCATCGACAGCCAGGGCCTGACCGGCGGCTCTTATGTCGAGATCAGCGGCGGCACCGCCAAATCGCCGCTCCTGACCGCCAAGCCGGGCCAGAAATATCCCGTGATCCGCACCAAGCAATCGACATTGGCGCAGTTGGAACAATCCGCGCCGGAAGTGGTGGCCAAGCTGAATGTGGCAGCGTCGCGCATCAACGATTTGCTCAATGACAATAACCGCAAAGCCATCGCCCAGACTCTGGCCAACCTCAGCCAGATCACCGACACCCTGGCCCGGCAGCAAGCCAATTTTGACGCCATCATGCGCAACACCAATGAAGCCACCGCCAATATCAACAAGGCTTCGGCCAGCCTGCAGCCCACCCTGGATGATGTCCATCTGACCGTCACCAAGATCAACAGAGTTGCGGATGACGCCCATAACTTCATCACCGGCGATGGCTTGGCGCAGCTTTCCAGCCTGATCGGCGATCTGAGGCGCCTGACCTCCAACCTGGACCGCTTTACCGACCAATTGAACCGCCAGCCGACCGAACTGCTGTTTGGCGACCGCCGCAAGGGATATGACCCCAATGGAAAATAACATCATGCTGGACCGGCGCGCGGTGCTGGTGGGAGCCTCGGCACTGATGCTGGCCGGATGCGGCGGCTTGGGCCTGGGCCCCACCGATGCCAACAACACCATCTATGTGTTGCAGCCGGCGCTGACGCCGCCGCCCCAAGGCGCGACACCGGTGAATTGGGCCTTGGGGGTGAATATTCCCAACGCCATGGATAGCGTGAACGGACGCCGCATTGCCCTGATCAAGGCCGACGGCACCATGGATTACTATGCCAATGCCCAATGGCCCGATCGCCTGCCCGTGTTGGTGCAGACCGCGCTAATCGCGGGGTTTGAGAATAGCGGCCGGGTGCCGTCTGTTTCACGCAGCCAGGACGATATGCAGGCCGATTTGGAATTGGCGGTGGATATCCGCGATTTCACTGCCCATTACGGTGCCCAAGACAAGGATGGCCAGCCCGGCGGCATGCCGAAGATCACCGTCACCCTGGTCTGCCAGATGTCCACCAGCCATGGCCGCAAGATCATGGCCAATTTCTCCGCTACCCAGACCGCCGACGCCAGCCAGAACAGCACCATCGCGGTGGTGCAGGCGATGAACACGGCGCTTGGCGCGGCAGTGCAGCAGATTGTGGGCTGGGCGCTCACCATGACGGCGCCGCCGGCCGCCGCGCCTTAAGGAACTTTCAGGCCGCCAGTTTCGTTTTCACCGGCAGATTTGAAAAAGTGCGGAGCATCATATGTTACGCTGGGCTTTGATTTTTCTGGTTGTTGGATTGATCGCCGGTATTCTTGGCTTCACCAATGTTGCGGGCGCGTCTATCGCCATCGCCAAGACGCTGTTCTTTGTCTTTCTGGTGATCTTTGTGATCCTGCTGATTGCCGGCCTCACTGTTTTCAGAAAAGCCGGCTAGCCACGCACCGCTTTGGCCAGCGCCTTCCAGGGCGCGATGTCCCAATGATTATCGGCCAGGGGTGACGGCGAAGGTAGAATCCACACCCGGGTATTGCCGATCCTCTCAGGCTGTTCGCCCGCCACCGCCTTGTTGCCCATCACCTTGCGCCCGGCATTCAGGCTGGTGAAAGCGAGAAAGCGGGGAGCGATGGCCTCGATGCGCCGGCGCAAGTCGCGCGCCGCTTTCGGACCCAGACTGTGGCGCGGCAATTGATGGTCCATGCCATAGGCAAATTTGGCGATGTCGGTCAGGCCGATGCCCAGCAGGTCCACCTCTTCATAGTCATGGGGGGCGACCAGGCCGGGGGTGAGGCCCACCCGGTGCAGGGTGCGCCAAAACTTGTTCTGCGGATGGGCGTAATAGGTTCCGGTCAGGGCCGATTTACGGCCCGGGGCGGTGCCGCAAAACACCAGATCCAGCCCCGGCCGCAGCCGCTCCGGCAGCACATAGGCCTTGTTTTTCCGCATCAGGACGCTCCCATAGGACAGGCACGGCCGGCCCGCAATCGTTACAGCCTGAGGTTTTCCGCTGACGGTTTTTTAAGGGACCCCGTGCGAAACAGTACCCAAGGCATACCGTCACGATGGATCATGCCGGCATTGGGGACTGGGCATGATTTTCCGAAAACGCAGATACATCTTCCGGGACGAAAGCCACTATCAGCCATCCTGGGTCGCCGCGGTGCTGGCACTGGCCGCCGCCATGTTGCTGTCTTGGCATGGCATGGCCCGGGCCGAAGCGCCCCCGCCTCCCACGCCCAACTATTCTCAATCCGCCTAGCCTGGGCTTAAGCCGCCGTCCGGAAAAGGCTTGTTCCCTCCGCCGATAAAGAATATGGCGCGGGCGGGAATAAAATGGCTTCTGCCCCGATCTATTCCGGATGACCGACGCACGCAGCCGCTTTGAGGCCGAGGCCCTGCCCCATCTGGATGCGGCCTATAATTTCGCCCGCTGGCTGGCCAAGTCCGAAGCCGATGCCGAGGATATCGTCCAGGACGCCATGCTGCGGGCGTTCCGGGCGTTTGACGGCTTTCGCGGCGACAATGCCAAAGCCTGGCTGCTGGCGATTGTGCGCAATTGCTGGCTGAGCCGGATGGGCGATCCCAAGCGCAAGGCCATGCTGGGGGGCGATGCCGGGCTGGAGATGTTGGCGGCGGACGCACGCGACCCGGAAGAGGAAGCCGTCCAATCCAGCGAAAGCCGCCGCTTGAACGTGATCATGGCCCTGCTGCCGGACGATTTCCGCGAAGTGCTGGTGCTGCGGGAGATGGAAGATTTCAGCTACCAGCAGATTGCCGAAACCCTGAATATTCCCATCGGCACGGTGATGTCGCGGCTGGCACGAGCCCGGACTTTGTTGCGCGAGAAATGGAGTGAGACCCCATGAGCTGCGTGGAATTGCTGCGTACCCAGGCCTTTCTGGATGGCGAGTTGGACCAAGCCGCCTCGCGCGATGCCGAGCGCCATATGGAGAGTTGTGCCGAGTGCCAGGGTTTTGCCGCCACCGCGGCGGAAACATCGGATTTGATCCGCCGCCATAGCGCCCGGACAAACGCGCCCGCGCATCTGAAGCGCGCGGTGATGGCGGCAATCGCGGCTCCGGCGCGCAAGGAAAAACGCTTTGGCGGGTTTTGGGCAGGGGCTGGGAGCGGCGCCGGCTTGATGGCAATGGCGGCGGCTTTGGTCATTTTCCTGGGCTTGCCGCCCACCACCGCGTCCCTGGCCGATGCCGTGATCACCGCCCATACCAATGCCATGATGCAGGGTACGGAAATTGCCGTGGTCTCCAGCAACCATCACACCGTCAAGCCCTGGTTCTCCGGCAAGATTGCCTTGTCGCCGCCGGTGGCGGATTTCGCCGATCAGGGTTTTGTCTTGACCGGCGGCCGCATCCAGAACGTAGACGGCATCGCCATGGCGGTGGTGGTCTACGCCCACGATGCCCATCATGTGGATCTGTTCGTCTGGCCTGCCAAAGGCGCGGCGCCCGCCGGGCTGCAGAATTATCACGGCTATCAAGCCATGATGTGGCGGACCGGCGATCTGGATTTTGCTGCCGTATCCGACATGGACTCCGGTGAATTGAAAAAATTTGCCGCCTTGGTGCAGGCCGTGCGGGAATAAAATCCCGGCTGCTCCGGTCTTATCTCCGTCAATCACGGAGATGCAATCATGGATACCAGGACCACACGGCGCGACGCCCTGAAATGCATGGGCCTCAGCGCCGGCACGTTATTCTCTCTTTCCGGCGGAATTCTCACGGCGTCCAGCCTGGCGGATGCGGCGCTGGCGCAAACAGGATTACCGCTATTCCTGCAGATCAGCGATACCCATATCGGATTCAACAAGGACGCCAATCCCGATGTGAAGGGCACACTCGCCCGCGCCATCGCGCAGGTGAATGCCATGCCCCGCGCCCCGGCTTTTGCCATTCACACCGGCGACATCACCCATCTTTCCAAAGCGGAAGAATTCGACACCGCGCAGCAGTTGCTGTCGGGACTCAAAATGAGCGAGCTGCACACCACGCCCGGCGAACATGACGTCACCGATGGCGGCGGCGCGGAATATTTCAGCCGCTTCGGCAAAGCTTCCAACAACAAGGGCTTTTACAGCTTCGATCATGCCGGGGTTCATATGGTGGGCCTCACCAATGTGATGAATTTCAAACCCAATGGGCTGGGCGCGTTCGGCGATGAACAGCTGGCCTGGCTCGCGGATGATCTGGCGGGAAAAAGCGCCAGCACCCCGCTGGTGCTGTTCGCCCATATGCCGATGTGGACCATTTATGACCAATGGGGCTGGGGCACCGGCGATGCCGATCAAGTAATGGCATTGATCAAGCGCTTCGGCTCCGTCACCGTGCTGAACGGCCATATCCACCAGATCGTCCAGAAAGTGGAAGGCCATGTCACCTTCCACACCGCGCGCTCGACGGCCTATCCACAGCCCGCGCCCGGCGATGGACCGGGACCTGGCCCGCTCACCGTGCCGCCAGATCGCCTGCCCGGCATGCTGGGCCTGACCAGTGTATCGGTGACGGCGATGCCGCGCGGGTTGGCGCTTTCCGATTCCACTTTGGCTTGAGGTCATTGCCATGAGAATTTTTGTTTTCGCCATGACGCTGGTGATCGTGTCGCCCACCATTGTGATGGCGCAGGAACCGCCCAAGTCCGCCACTATCGTGATCAAGGATTTCGATTTCTCGCCCATGGATGTGACCATCGCGGCGGGCGGATCGGTGACCTGGACCAACAAGGATGGTGAACCCCATACGGTGGTCAGCCTGGACGGGACCTTCCGCTCACATGCCCTGGATCAGGATGATAGCTTTACGTTCACTTTCGCCAAGCCGGGGACCTACGCCTATCTCTGCTCCATCCACCCCAAGATGCGGGCAACCGTGACAGTGCGTTAGACCAGGTGACGCGGGCTGAGCTGGGAGAGGTCTGACACGACGTTGTTCAGCACCTTCTCCCAGCTTCGGTCCGGCCCTTGGCGATAGAGTTTCACCGACTCATACCAGGGGCTGTCAGTCCGCCCCATCTGCCAGCGCCAGTCATGATCGAAATGGAGCAGGATCCAGACCGACTTGCCCATCGCGGCGGCGACATGCGCCACCGAGGTATCCGCTGTGATGACCAGATCCAGATTGGCGATGATGGCGGCGGAATCCGAAAAGTCCCGGTTTTCGGGCATGAAGTCCGTGAAATTTCCCTTGGGCCAGCATTGCGCCTGCTTGCGGCGCAATTCTGCTTCCGCCTCTTCGCCCAGCTGCAAGTTGAAAAATTCGGCATCCACCGCCTGCAGCGTTTGGCTAAGCAGCTCCAGCGGCAGATTTCTTTTCTTGTTGTGAATGCGCCAGGCGGGTTCGCCGGAGTGCACCCCGCCTGCCCAGGCCAGGCCCACTTTCAATTTTGCGTCGTTGCCCATACGGGATTGCCAGTGGCGCGTCTTGGCCTCATCGGGGCGCAGATAGGGCGTGGGCTGGGGAATGTCAGTAACGGTGTTGCGTAAGGCAAAAGGCAGCGACAGCATCGGGCAGTGATAATCGAAGGCCGGGCGGAGGCCACCGCGTTCGATCACCTCCGACACGCCATCCAACCCTCGCAAAAGACTGACCAGCGGTTTCTGCACCTGCAGGATCACGCGGCCGCCCAGATCGCTGAGCGTTTTGGCATAGCGGGAGAATTGAACCGTATCGCCCAAGCCTTCATCGGCGTGCAGCAGAATGGTTTTTCCGTCCAGGCTTTCCTTATCCTCCCAGTGGGGTCCGGGGAAAGGCGATTTGAACTGGGTGAAGCGCCACTCCAGCAATTCCCAGCCTTTGGCGAGGTCACCCTGGTGAAGCAGGATATAGGCCTTGTTCAGATAAGCGACGGCGTAATCGGGCTTGCGCGCAATCGCCTTGTCAAAACTCGCCACCGCTTCGTCCAGCCGCATCATGTCGCGCAGGGCAACGCCCCGGCTGTTGTGCAATTCGGCGGTATTGAGCCCAAGCGCCAACGCCCGGTCATAGCTGGCCAGCGCTTCGGCGGGGCGCACCAGTTCGCGCAAGACGGTGCCCCGGCTGACATGGCCTTCGGCGAAGTTGGGCGCTAGCGCCAGCGCACGATCGAAACTGGCCAGCGCTTCCTCAGGGCGGCGCAATTCCTGCAGCACGGCGCCACGATGAAAAAGCGCCTCGGCATAATCCGGCTTGATGCGCAGGGCATGCTCATAACTCTCCAGCGCCTTTTCCAGCTCGCCCAGCGATTGCAGCGCCCGGCCGTAATTATTCTGCCCAGGCGCATTGTCGGGCCGGATGGTCAGCGAACGTTGCAGCAAGGCGATGCCATCCAGGGTCTGGCCGAGTTGCAAATTCGCCATCCCCGCCATGTAGAGCAACTGATCATTGTTCGGCTGCCAGACCAGGATCTGGTTATAGGCGTCCAGCGCCGGGCGAATCTGGCCCGCCTGATGCTGCTGCATGGCGCGTTGGAAAAGCGTGTCGTTCATCGGACATCACCGTAGCAGAGGCGATGGCCCCATTTAAAAAGGGATTTTTGCCGCCTTCAGGCGACACAATGTCCGCGCCATTTTCCCCATCCTGCTCTAGACTTTGCCGGCCATTCTTCGGGGGAATTCCATGACGCGCACCATATTGAAAAGCCTGACCGCTCTCCTGTTGGTAGGGGCGATGGCGTTGCCCGCCCAAGCCGCCGCGCCCGCCGAGATGAAAGCGGATGCCGCCGCCAGCATTGAAGCCAATGCCAAGCTGATCCAGCAGATGGTGGACCAGGTCTTCTCCTATGCCGAGCCGGGCTTTCAGGAATACCGCACGTCGGAATATCTCACTGGAATTCTCGCCAAGAACGGCTTCAAGATCACCAGGGGCGTGGCCGGCATGCCCACCGCCTTCACCGCCACCTGGGGCGATGGCGGCCCGCTGATCGCGCTGGGCAGCGACATCGACGATCTGCGCGGCCTTTCCCAATATCCCGGCATCGCCAAGCCCACCCCGATGGTGGACGGCGCGCCCGGTCATGGCGAAGGTCATAATTCCGGCATGCCGCTGCAGATCGCCGCCGCCATCGCGGTCAAGCAGGTGATGGAAAAGAACCATATCAAGGGCCGGCTGATGCTATGGCCGGGCGTGGCGGAAGAACTGCTGGGCTCGAAGGCTTTTTATGTCCGGGACGGTGTCTTCAAGGATGTCGATGCCTGCATCTTTGTCCATGTCGGCAATGGGCTGGGCACCAGTTGGGGTGCCAGCAATTCCACTGGCCTCGTCTCGGTGGAATATACCTTCAAGGGCCGCACCTCCCATGCCGCCGCCGCGCCCTGGGATGGCAGAAGCGCGCTGGACGCCGTGGAGCTGATGGATGTGGGCTGGAATTTCCGCCGCGAGCATCTGCATGTCAGCCAGCGTTCGCATTACATCATCACCAATGGCGGCGATCAGCCCAACATCGTGCCCGGCGAAGCGGCGGTGTGGTATTTCTTCCGCGAGCATGACTTTGCTTCGGTGAAAGACCTTTACGACACCGGCAACACCATCGCCCAGGCCGCCGCCATGATGACCGGCACCACCGTCACCCATCGGCTGGTGGGCGAGGCGGCGCCTTATTACGGCAACAAGGCGTTGGCCGAACTGGCCCAGGCCAATATCGAAGCCGTGGGCATGCCCAAATGGACCGCCGAAGATCAGACCTTCGCCAAAAATGTGCAGGTGGCCAACAATCTGAAAGTGACGCCGCTGAAGGATACGGTTGAGAAGCTGGAAGGCCCGCGCGTAGGCGAATCCACCGGCGGCGCTTCGGACGATATCGGTGATATCACCTGGACCGTGCCCACCATCACCGTGCGCTACCCCTCCAACATCCCCTCCAGCCAGGCGCACAACATTATTGCCGCCATGACCATGGCGACGCCTATCGCCCACAAAGGCGTGGTGGTGGGGGCCAAGGCGGTGGCGATGACGGTGCTGGATCTGATGACCACGCCGGAAGCGGTGACCGCGGCCAAGGAGTTCTTCAACAATGTCCAGACCAAGGACCAGAAATATGTCTCGATGCTGTCGGCCGAAGATAAGCCGGACATTCACCGCAATGACGAGCTGATGACCAAGATGCGGCCGGCGATGGAGAAGTTCTACTACAACTCCGCCAAATACGCGTCCTATCTGGATCAGTTGGGGATCAATTATCCGGACGGCACCACCAAGGCGCCGCTGCCGTCATCGAAGGTATCAGGGCCGGCAGTGACGAATTAATCGGCGCATGACACCTAAGGGCAGACTTCGCCCTGCATGCCCGAACCGCCGCAATAACTGACATCCTGCAGCTGCATGGGAATATTGTCGGGATCGTTGAAATAAAGCTCCGGTGTTCCCAGCCAATGGCCCGGCCCGCCGCCATTGTTGGCGCGCTGGCGCAGCCGGGTGCGGCAGGTCATCGGCTTGATCAACGCGGCATTGCCATACTCGATCGGCTCCAGCCCGTTGTCGGACAAGATGTTCATCACCGTGTTGGGGTCGAAAGCCGGCATGGTGAAACAGGCGTGATTGACGCCCCCTTTCGCGGCGGGGTTGTTCACCCCGACATTGAACACCACGCAATCCAGCCCCTCGCCCACGGTGAAGCACCACTGCGTTGGCCCCTGTTTGGATTGCACCGGCCAGCCGAACATCCGGCTGTAGAAATCCAGGCTTTTGGGACCGTTGGAATTGGTCAGGGTCACGTGGCTGATGGACTTGAGATTGAAGGCGCGCGCGCCGGGTGGTGGCGCAGGCGGCAACGCGGCGCCGAGCGGGCCCGTACCATGGCCATAGGTTACATGCTGAAGCTGGATTTTTATGGCGTCGGGGTCATAGGTCCAGACTTCCTGCGTTCCGTTGCGGTTGTCGCTTTCCGCCTTGAAGCCGATGCTGGTAACCGCCTTTTGCACTCGGGCAGGATCGAAATCCGCCAACGTCAGGCCATAAGAAAGAAATCCGGGCTCCGCGCCGTTCTTCACCTGGGTAATGCCCAGAAAATGCGGCCCATCGCCGATGCGAATAAGGGCAGTGTCGCCGTCCATCACCGCCGGTCCGAACAGCTTCTGATAGAAGGCCACCGAACGGTCCAGATTGCTGACGCCAATCATCACATTGTTCAGCCGGCGGGTGCTGAGCGCGGCGTGTCCCGGCTGGGCGCCCAGCGGCAAAGGTGTGGCCAGTAACGCCGCGCCGGCGCCCAGAAGTGTCCTGCGATTCATCGCCTTACCCCCTCTGTAACAAGTCACTCGCCCCGAACACATCCATCCGCTGAATTATGAAATTTGCAATTTTCTTTGGGTGGGTGTTTTCCGGCATCAATATTCAAGCCGCGTCGTCGGAAGACGCGGCGGATCCAAAACCGACGGCATCCGGTTCGGCCACAACAGCCGCGACCATCCTTCAAGGAAGTTTTGCCACCATTGGCTCAAAATCCAAAATGAATCCAGACTTGACGCAAATTCCTATGTTCATGGGGTTTCTCCCCGAAGAGTCTGCAGAAGATGGGATGTCGTGAATCTCCATTTTTCCAGAAGAATTTTGTTCGAAGTCTTTGTAAATAATTCCGAGGAGACGAAGTCGCTCACCAAAACTGAGCTGTCGGCTACGAGGGTTCACTATTGAACCCGTCTCATAAACGAAGACTGGTGATCCGCTTGAACCCGGCCAGGTCGCGATATCAATCAAGAAATCCGGGCGTCCGTCAAAATTCAAGTACGGGGGCGTGGCTGCGACTCCCTGATGAAAGACCGGCAGATTGTTGACTTCGTCTATAATTCCCTCCGGATATCCGACTGTCACGAGCGGTTCTAGCGGCACAAAGTCTTTCATTTCGTCGTCTGTCGGAATCAACGTCTTGTCTAAGTTTGTGAAGAATGCTGGCGTACCAGCACGCGCTAGTGCGTTGATTCCCCCTCCAATTGGAATGATCGCTAGATCGATTGCAGGGTTTGGATGGAGGATAGCGTCTGTCTTCCAATTACTCGTTAGCGTCAGATGCTTCGAAAAGTCCGCTGTACCATCGCTTTTCATCCCCGTGAGCCAGAAATAGCCCGAATCAGGTCCGCTGATGACATGTTTGTTGGTGACAACCACCACTCGCTGCTGGTTGGGCCCGGCGGCAAACCCGAACAAAAACCCTGTTCCGACAACAGCGTGATTTGCGTCAGTTGGTGACACAATGCGAACAGTCGCGTGCATGATTTTTTCAGAAAGCGAAAGATTATCGACCTTAATTTCCGTGGCGGCCGGTCCAGCCTCTGCACCCCATGCGGATATTGGAAGAAATAAGGATGCCCCTCCGGCAAAACCGAGAAATTCTCGCCGAGCAATTTGAAGGGATTTGTTTGTCCCGCCGATTTGCCAATTACGCTTCACCTGATTGCTGAAGTCCCGCGATGTTCATCTTCTGTTCTTATGCCAGAAAGGGGAACCTTGGGTCAAGGATTCCAGACAGAGAGGGATCACTGCTCGCTGCGCTCGCAGAGCGCCAGTTTTTGTAAGCTCGCTACGCTCGCAAACAAAAGCTAGGCGTGCACGGAATATGCGCGGACGCATTTCCTCGTCCTCGGCTAGCGCCTCGGATCGCTCGCCTGCCGGCGCCGCTCGCTCGTGCTCGCGGCGTTCGCCCCTCGAAATGGTCCACTGGACCATTTCGCCGCCTTCGGCGTCGCGGCTCACTGTCGAACAAGGGTCCGTTCACCTCTCTCTGGCCGACAATAAAAAACCCCGTTGGGGCTTTGTCCCACGGGGTTTTTTATGGCGGACAGAGAGGGATTCGAACCCTCGGTAGGCTTGCACCTACGCCGCATTTCGAGTGCGGTGCCATCAACCACTCGACCACCTGTCCACCGGCGGTGATAAGGGAGCGCGCGCGGGATGGCAAGCATCCGGCAAGGTTCTGAGATTTAAGGTTATTTCGCCGCTTTCAGGCCCGCCGCCACGTCGGATGACGGCTTGCCATTGACGATGTCGCCGATCTTGACCGCGCTGTCGGCGGTCAGCGGCGTGGTTCCGTCAGCCGCGCCATTGGCATGCAGCAGGAAGGCCACCAGGTTCAGATACATCTCATCGCTGAGACTGCCGGGATCATTCTGCGGCATCTCCACCTTCACCGAAGTGAAGAGCTCCTTGACGGTGTCATGGCCCCAGAGATCGACGAAATCCTTGCCCACCAGTGTCTGGGCGTCGCCGATGCCTTGCAGCTTATTGCCATGGCACACCATGCAATGCTGGACGAAAGCCTGGCGGCCGGCATCCACCTGGGCGGCGGTGAAAGGACCGGCGGGCTGGCCAAAAGCAGCCGATGCGATCAACAGAAAAGCGATGACAGGAAAAAAGGCGCGCATGGCTGCAGCTTAGCAGAGCGGGCAGCGCTCCGTCACGCTTCGGCTTTCAGCCATTCCAGGTCCGATTTGCCGCCCGGCAGCCGGGGCGTGATCAAATCCAGCATCGCTTTCATATCGGCGGCGAAACCATAAGGCGGATTGAGCACCAGCACGCCCGCTTTGGACAGTTTGCCTTCCGGCGCGGCGATGGAAGCGTCAATGGTCATGGCGGTCAGCGAAGCAGGCGCGGACGTCAGAACTTCACCGCAAAAGCTGCGCACCGCGGCCTGGGATTTCACCGGATACCAGATCAGGAAAATGCCGGTGGCGAAGCGGTCCAACCCCTGTTTGACGCCACGGGCCAATTGCTCGAATTCATCGTCCGCTTCAAAGGGCGGATCCAGCAGCACCAGCCCGCGCCGCTCCGGCGGCGGCAGCAAAGCGGCGAGGCGGCGATAGCCGTCGCCCTCCTCCACCCGGGCTTTGCGATAAGGCGCCAGCGCCTTTTTCAATTCCGCGGCCTCTTCCGGATGCTTTTCGATCCCCACCAGCCGGTCCTGAGGCCGGAGCAATTTGGCCGCGATCAGGGGCGAACCAGGATAGCTGTGCGGGTCGGCGGCCAGGGAAAGATAGGTCGTGAGTGCTTCGGGCGGCTGGGCTTGGCCGGCCAGCCCACGCAGTTTTTCGATGCCGGTTTCGGCCTCTCCTGTCCGCCCGGCTTCATCAGAACTCAGATCATAGCGCCCGCGCCCGGCATGACTGTCCAGCACCGCGAACGGTGTTTCCTTGCGCCGCAGATGCAGAAGAATGCGTACCAAAGCGAGGTGCTTGACCACATCGGCGAAGTTGCCGGCATGAAACGCGTGCCGATAATTCACTCGCAGAATACCCGGACCTTGGTGCGTTCATTGTCCACATCCACCGACAAGTCGCGCAGATGTTCGATCATCTCTTCCAGATTCTGGGGGGTCAGATTGTTGATATCGAATTCGATGCCTTCCTTGCGCAGGGCGGCGTTGACTTCATCGCGGGCGCGGCTGGGAATCACGCCGGTGAGCTTGACCCCGGCGCGCAGCAGCTGCATCGGCACCCGCACATTCACTTTGGTGGGGCCGTCCATCACGTCATTGGTATCCACCAGCACGCGCAGATATTTGCTGCCGCCTGCCGGCGCGGGATTTTTCTCCACCGCCGAGAGCAAGCGTTCGGCTTCGGCAGCGGTGATCTTGTTGCCGGCGAGCATGTCCAGAATCTGGCGGCGATTGTCATTCATGGCTTTGTCCTTTCAGTGCAATTTGACGAAGACTTTGGTATCGGAATTTTCCACTTCCACATTGGTGCCGCGGAAACCGGCCAGCAGACCGAAGAAGGCGCCCAGGGTGCGGAAGAAGCGGAAGCCGAAACCCAGCGCCGCTAGAAACAGAAAAGGCAGCACCAACAGGAACAGCGGCAGCAGCAACAGCCAGAGAAGGAACAAAGGCAGCCATAAGCGGATGCCGAAGCGCCAGCCTTGAGGCTTGACATGCACACTGGCCGCCAGCGGCGGCAGGATTTCCACGCTCATTTTTCCTCCAATTGCTGGATGGCATCGGCGGCGCTGATTTCGCCGCGTTCCAGCCGGTCCAGGATTTCATTGCGCAGCGGCTTGGGATTGGTGTCGACGAATTCCAACTGGCCGGCGATGCGGTTCAGCCGCGCCTTCACCGTGGGATAGGAGACGCCGAACACCTGCTCCATCTCTTTGATCGAGCCATGGCTGCGCAGGAAAGCGGCGACAAAAATCTGGTCTTCCAAAGTCAGGCGCGCCAGTTGCGGCAATTCAAACGCCCCTTCGATCGCCACATCGCGGTCCGCCAGGCGCACCCGTTCCACCACCAGAGGCGCGCCTTGAGTCAGGCGGGTCAATTCCTGCCAATCACGGGGTGTCTTCTCGGGCATCGCAGGCATCCAAAACTACGCCCGAGATATAGCGAAACCATATTATAAAAATCAAGATTTCATGCAAAAAAAATTGATTTTCTTGATAGTGAAATTAATTTTCATATAAATCAGGCACTTACGAAATAGCCGCTGGCCGGATTGGCCAAAAAGAAACCCCGTCCTTTTGGGACGGGGCGTGAAGGTGTGTTCTCGCCGGCTTAGAGGGGCCCGGCGGACGCGTGTATGCGTGAGATTTGCGACAGTTCGATGTCTCAGGCGGTCTTTTCATAATCGCGGTGCACGTCATGCGTCACGATGCCCACGCCGCGGGGCGGAATCGACAGCCAGTCCTTATGCTTCAAGGTGCGGCGGGCGTCTTCCAGGCCATTCTGCCAATGCTCATGCATGGAATCGGCGGAGAATTCATAATCCCGCGCGTTGCTCTCATAAGTTTTGCGCTGATAGATCAATTGCAGAATCGTGGCCTGGGGCAGATCGGCCAGCTTGTCGCGCATCGCCCGCTGTTCTTCGCTCAGATCGGCTTCCGGCACCTTGATCAGAGCTTCATAGGCGCGGGTCTTCCAGCGCTGCAGCCGCGCGAACATGTCCGTCACCTGGCGGGTGCGCGAGGAATAGACAATGTCCTTCTCCCGCCCCAGCACGTCCTGGATGGTACGCGGCAACGGCCCGCGGGCGCTGAACAGGTCGACCTGAAAGACCACGGAATTCAGATTGTCGTCCTGCGCCAAAAGATGTTGCAGAGGCGTGTTGGAGACGACGCCGCCATCCCAATAATAATCGGTGCCGATGCGCACCATGGGAAAGCCGGGCGGCAGCGCGCCGGACGCCATCACATGCTCCGGCACGATCTCTTCATTCTGATTGTCGAAGAAGACAAAATTTCCGGACAGCACATTCACCGCCCCGACAGAGAAGCGCTGTTTGCGCTGGTTGATCAGTTTAAAATCGATCAGTTCGGCCAGCGTCTCCCGCAAGGGTTCGGTGTCATAAAAGCTGGTGGCATCAGTGGCGCCGGCCGGCAGGAACCAGGGATTGACCTGGTGCGGCTTGAAGAAGCCGGGCTGACCCATGAACAAAGTGGTGAAAGAGCTATAGGCGTTGCGCCATTGGCGGAAAATATCGCCTTCCGGAGCGTGGACCCAAAGGGTGCGGTCAGTGATGCGGCGCCAGAATTCGGTCAGGGCTTCCAACCGCTGCTCGACGGGATTGCCGGCGATAATGGCGGCATTGATGCCGCCAATGGAGACGCCGGAAATCCAGTCCGGCTCCAGCCCTGCTTCGTTCAGCGCCTGATAGACACCCGCCTGATAGGCGCCCAGCGCCCCGCCCCCTTGCAGCACCAGGGCGATGCGATCACAGCGTTCGGGACGGCGGATGACGCCCGAGGGGGCGGAGTGGAAAGAGCGTGTGTCCATGGCCCGAATCTAGCCGGATTCGTCTTAATTTTTCCGAACTATTTGGTAGCTGCGGCCTTAACGCGCGCGGAAAATGACATGCCGGCATGGCATGCTGGCGATGAAACAGGAGGCATCCATGCTCAACGGCAAAGTCGCTCTGGTCACCGGCTCCACCAGCGGCATTGGGCTTGCCATCGCCCGGGAATACGCCAAGGACGGCGCCCATGTGGTGATCAACGGCTTTGGCGACAAGGATGCGATTGAGAAAGAACGCAGCGGCATCGAGAAAGATTTCGGCGTCAAATGTCTTTATTCGGGCGCCGATATGAGCAAGCCGGCGGAGATCGCGGCGATGGTCGTCGAGGCGCAAAACAAACTGGGCAGTGTGGATGTGCTGGTCAACAATGCCGGCATCCAGTTCGTGTCGCCGATCGAGGAATTCCCGGTTGAGAAATGGGACCAGATCATCGCCATCAACCTGTCGGCCGCCTTTCATGCCATTCGCGCCGCCGTGCCTGGCATGAAGCAGCGCAAATGGGGCCGCATTATCAACACCGCCTCGGCGCATGCCCTGGTCGCTTCGCCCTTCAAGTCGGCCTATGTCTCGGCCAAGCATGGCATCGCCGGACTGACCAAGACGGTGGCGCTGGAAACCGCGCAATTCGGCATCACCTGCAACGCCATCTGCCCCGGTTATGTCTGGACGCCGCTGGTGGAAAAACAGATTCCCGACACCATGGCGGCGCGCGGGTTGACCCGCGAACAAGTGATCAAGGATGTGCTGCTGGCAGCGCAGCCGACCAAGGAATTTGTCACCACCGAAGAGATTGCCGGCCTGGCGATGTATCTCACGTCCGACCTGGCACGTTCGATCACCGGCGCGATTGTATCAATAGATGGCGGATGGACTGCCGCTTGAGGCCGCTGCCCTTCGCTTAAGCTCAGGGCGTTCGCCGCTCAAAATGGTCCACCGGACCATTTTGTCCGCCTTTGGCGGCCGCGCCTCACGGACGGCCGCATAACACTTTGCGACAAGGTCAGCAATTCCGCCGCAAATCATTCAGTCACGGTTCATGGCGAAAGCAATAATTTCTCCGCACGATTTCATAAAGGAGATAGCCATGAAACGCCTCGTCACTCTTATCGCTTCCGCCGCTTTTCTGGCCAGCACCGGCGCCGCCCTTGCCCAGCCCGGCCGCGATGATCACAACAACAACAGCCCGCAACACCGCAGTGACAATGACCACAACAATGGACCTTCCATGTCTATGCATCCCGGCATGACCATGACCATGCACGGACCCAGCCATCCCGACTGGAAGAAAGGTGGTCATATCGGCCATGACGATTGGGGCCGCGGCTCGCGCATCGATTATCGCACCCATCACCTGAAGGCGCCGCCGCGCGGTTATGAATGGCGCCAGGTGGATAACAATTACGTTCTGGCTGCCGTCGCCACCGGCCTGATCGCTTCGGTGATTCTTGCCAGCCACTAAGTTCGTAAAAAAACCAAACGGCGCGCTCGTCAAGGGCGCGCCGTAACCAATCCCGAAACGAACTTCAGGATTTTATTTCCAGATTCCGGGCCAGGGTCTTGAAGCGCTCGCCGTCCCTCTGAACGACCGTGACGGTTTGATGTCCCGTCTTGCTTGTCTTGATGTCGGTGACATATCCGGACTTGCCGGCATGTGTGCCGGCGATGACCGTGCAGCGAGCGCCATCCTTGATCTTTGGCACTTTATTTTTCCTCGCGAAGCATAAGCGAGTGAATGGTGCCCCTGGCCGGACTTGAACCAGCACGCCTTGCGGCAATAGATTTTGAGTCTACCGCGTCTACCATTCCACCACAGGGGCAGGAGGGGCCGGACTATAGCCAGCCAGAGCCCTTCGTCAAACATTCGTCAAAACAGGCGTTTAAGCCGCAATATCAGGGCTTTGCAGCGGGCCTCGAGGCCGCGATAATGGGGGCCATGAACGCTCCCCTGCCCGCCGATCACACGCCCCGCCATGACTGGACGCGCGATCAGATCGCCCAGCTTTTCGCCCTGCCCTTTCCCGAACTGATGCATCGCGCCATGGCGGCGCACCGGCGGCATTTCGATCCCACGGCGGTGCAGATTTCGACTCTGTTGTCGATCAAGACCGGCGGCTGCCCGGAAGATTGCGCCTATTGCCCGCAGGCGGCGCAATACGACACCGGCGTCAAAGCCGAAAAACTGATGGATGTGGAGAAGGTTCTGGCCGATGCGGCCAAGGCCAAGGCGGCTGGCGCGTCGCGCTTCTGCATGGGCGCGGCCTGGCGTTCACCCAAAGACAAGGACCTGGATCTGGTCTGCCGCATGGTGGAAGGCGTCAAGGCGCTGGGGATGGAAAGCTGTGTCACTTTGGGGATGCTGACCGTGCCGCAAGCGCAGAAACTGAAAGAGGCGGGGCTGGATTATTACAATCACAATCTCGATACCTCGCCGGAATTTTACCGCCATATCATTACCACCCGCACCTATCAGGACCGGCTCGATACGTTGGCCGCGGTGCGCGATGCCGGCATCCATGTCTGCTGCGGCGGCATTGTCGGCATGGGCGAAAGCGCCGCTGACCGGGTTGGCATGATCGCGGCGCTGGCCGCTCTCAATCCCCATCCGGAATCGGTGCCGATCAATGCCCTGGTGCAAGTGACCGGCACCCCGGTTGCCAAAGCAGCACCGCTGGACGGCATCGAATTTGTCCGCACCATTGCCGTGGCCCGCATCGTCATGCCGGCTTCGGTGGTGCGCCTGTCGGCGGGGCGCGAAAGCATGAGCCCGGAGACTCAGGCCCTGTGTTTCCTGGCCGGGGCCAATTCCATCTTTTATGGCGAAAAGCTGCTGACCACGCCCAACCCGGAAACCCATGAAGACCGGGCGCTTTTCGCGCAATTGGGGCTTTCTCCCATGCCGGCCGCCGCACCCGCCAAAACCCACTAACAGGCTTTTAACCGTGATTTCCTATAGTCGCGGGATGCGGAGTTTTCTGTTCCTGCTGGGGATTTTTGTGGTCGGCGCCGTGGCGCTGGCGCCGATGATCGCCCTGTTGGGCCTGGATCCGGTGCCGGGTGATTTTGTCATCCACCGGGACAATTTTCATATGGTGGTTCCTGTGACCTATTCGCTGTGCGCAAGCCTAGGTCTGGGCCTTTTCATGTACCTGATGAAGCGATAAGAGCGGCGGGCCTTTCACCCCAAGCTCCCGAGTCGTTTCCCATGACAAATCGCAAGATTTCCCGGGCCCTTCTTTCGGTTTCCGACAAGACGGGGCTGATCGATTTCGCCAAGGGCCTGGCCGCCCAGGGCGTGATGCTGATTTCCACCGGCGGCACCGCCAAGGCGCTGCGCGATGCCGGCCTGACGGTGGCCGATGTCTCGGACATCACCCATTTTCCGGAAATGATGGATGGAAGGGTCAAGACCCTGCATCCCAATGTCCATGGCGGCTTGCTGGCGCTGCGGGACAAGAAGGATCATTCCGAGGCGATGAAAGCGCATGGCATCGAAGGCATCGATCTTCTGGTCTGCAATCTTTATCCCTTTGAAGCCACGGTGGCGCGGGGCGCCGATTTCGAAACCACCATCGAGAATATCGACATTGGCGGTCCCG
>JADMIO011678444.1_pt1 | contig 97669 bp, 95 predicted proteins | sample 8958161 | NCBI WGS metagenome assembly JADMIO01 (sample SAMN16585339, study PRJNA669376) | soil metagenome | isolation source: Crop rotation soil | place: USA: Cullars Rotation, Alabama | collected 2011
CACCCGAAGGTGAGCCAGTGTGATTACATTTGCGGCCTAACTGTGGCCAGTCCAGTTACGCTGGAGTCACTAGTATTTAGGTGACACTATAGAAGCGGCCGCGACAACTTGTCCACGTGGAATTCTAAGCTTAGGATCCCAATGTGCTGGAAAGCCACGTCGGGGACGGCGAACGGCCTTCCCGAGGCAGGTCGGCAGTGCCGTACATCGCGGCATATCTGGCGATCAGACCGCCCATGGAGTGAGCGATGATGTCGAATTTGAGATCTGGCCGGCGCAACGCACGTTTGGCTGCAAGCATCTTCTGCATCAGCACCTGCGCCGTCTCAACGTTGTCCCGCCGCCAGTCGTACGGAAATACGTAATATACGTCGGCCGCCTCGGGCCTGTCCCATTTTGCCTCGTGATATCCGCGTGCCTCGAGCGCGTCGAGCAGTGTCTGATATACCTCGACGTCAGGCAGCACCGGGACCTCAACCTTTCGGATGATGTCGACGGCGCGCAGGCTGTCGCGGTTGCGCGAGAGCATCGGCGAACTCATCGGCAGCCTCATGTCGTCGTCCTTGTCCCGCTTGAGGCTAAACCAGACGGTCTTGCCGGTGCGAGGGTTAACGAGGGTCGAGCCCGTGATGCCCGGGATGATGATCACGGGGCGTTTACCGGCCAACTGACCGGCCGCCGGACTGATAAAGGCAAGAGTTATCAGCAAACCGAGGAGGATGAAGCTTGTTTTGAGCGCACGCATTCGTTCTCTAGACTAGGTCGGCGCCGCGGCGGGGTCTGTTATCAACATTACACTGCCTTTTCTCGCGGCCCGGGTTGAAATAAACTCTTTTCAGATGGAGCTCACTGTTGCGATAACCGGTGCATCCGGCACGATCTACGCATACCGTACGCTGCAGATGCTTGCCGCGAGTGATGTTGTGGAGACTGTCCACCTGATAATGTCATCGACGGCGGCCACCGTCGCACAGGTCGAGATGGGCATCAACCTGCGCGAAGGGGACACGGCAAAGATAAACGAGTGGCTTGGCCTGTCGCCTGACTCAAAACTCATTCGACACTGGCGACTCGACAACTTTGCCGCAAAACCATCGTCGGGGTCGAACAAACAAGCGGGAATGATCATCGTCCCATGCTCAATGGGAACGCTCGGTGCGATCGCATCGGGCGCCGGCACCAACCTGATACACCGGGCGGCCGACGTTGCCCTAAAGGAAGGCCGTAAGCTCATTCTCGTCCCGCGTGAGACGCCTTACAACGCGATACATCTCGAGAATATGCTCCGCCTCGCTCATGCCGGTGCACGTATCCTTCCCGCGAGTCCTGGCTTTTATCATCGCCCAAAGACGATCGACGAACTTGTCGATCACTTATGTTTCCGGATACTCGACCAGTTCGACATTCCGCATTCGGCGAGCACCCAATGGACCGGCGATGAGGTGGCTGCCTGATCCTGTATGAAGATCCTTTTGACCATATTGCTGGCGGTCTGCGCTGCTGCCGCACAAGAGCGTTACGTCAAGCCTGTCGATGAGGCATCGCTCGATCGGTCATTCGCCGCCTTTCGGGCGAAGCTGATCGCGGCGGTCGATCGCCGAGACACGGCATTTGTGCTCAGCATCCTGGACCGCCGTGTGAAGCTTAGCTTTGGCGACGACTATGGCGTTGCGGCATTTAAGCGGGTGTGGAAGCCGAACTCGAGGAACTCAGATCTCTGGAGAGAATTGGGACGCGTCATCAAGAGCGGCGGCTCATTTGTCGAGGAGGGCGGCACGAAGACCTTTTTTGCGCCGTATATCTACACAGGTTTTCCCGACGATCTGGACTCGTACGATTACAACGTGATCGCCGGCGACAACGTAAATCTAAGGCGAGATCCGTCGACGCGGTCTCCCGTGGTAGCGAGACTTTCCTACAACATCGTCCGCGTCGAGCATGAGACCGTTCCGAAGAGCGGGATGTCGGAATATCCGGGTTGGCTGAATGTACGAACGCTCGGGGGGCTCGAGGGCTATGTCAAGCAGGAATTTGTTCGCAGTCCGATCGACTATCGTGCGGCATTTGAGAAGGTGCGCGGCAAGTGGGTGATGGTCTTGTTCCTGAGCGGCGACTAAGACTGTGTATGTCCGAGACTGTTGAGCGTTTCACAAATCGGGTCGCCGATTACGTCAAGTACCGCCCCGGCTATCCGCGCGAGATAGTGGCGTATCTCACTACAGAATTTGGCTTGTCTCCCGATCTCGTGATCGCTGACATCGGCAGCGGTCCGGGCATTTCGTCCAGGATATTTTTGGAGAACGGCAATCGCGTTTATGGCGTCGAGCCCAATCGAGCGATGCGAGACGCCGCCGCAGAGTACCTCGCTGGTTTTCCTCGATTTACATCCATCGACGGCAGATCTGACGACACGCATCTTTCCAACGCCTCGGTCGATATGGTCGTCGCCGCGCAGGCCTTTCACTGGTTCGAGCCCGATGCGACGCGAGCCGAATTTAAGCGCATCCTCAGGGGCCCCGGTTTGGTCGTCCTGATCTGGAACGAACGTCAGCTCGACACAACGCCTTTCCTTATCGAGTACGAGCAGTTTCTGGTCAAATACTCAACCGACTATCAGGTCGTCAGGCACGAGAACATAAAGATCGGTGAACTCGAGCACTTCTTTCAGGGGCCTTTTGAAAAAGCCACATTCCCGAATGTTCAGGTATTCGATTTTGACGGCTTAAGAGGCCGCATGTCGTCATCGTCCTATATGCCGACTGAGGCCGATGAGCAATATCGGGCAATGATCGACGAACTCCATCGGCTGTTTGCCAAACATAGCGAAAACGGTAGAATTGAGGTTTTCTACGACACCAACGTGTATGTTTCCCGCTCGTTCTTATGGCAGTAAAGGCTGAACAAACCCCCGACCTCCGTACCATCACCGTCGCTCATTCTCCCGATTCTGACGACGCATTTATGTTCTACGGGCTGGCGACCCACAAGCTTGAGACGCCGGGTCTGAAGTTTGAGCACACGCTCAAGGACATACAGAAACTCAACGAGGACGCTAAGAATGGCGTCTATGACGTGACGGCGATCTCGTTCCATGCCTATGCGTACGTGGCAGATAAATATGCCCTTTTGCCTCACGGGGCGAGTATCGGTGACAAGTATGGACCGATAGTCGTCTCGAGAGAGCCCCGCTCTGCCGATGAGATCAGCGAAATGAAGATCGCCGTTCCGGGCGAGCTTACGAGCGCCTATCTCGCGCTCAAGATATTTAACAAAAACTTTGAGCATGTGGTCGTGCCCTTTGACAAGATCATCGACGCAGTAAAGAACGGTGATGCGGACGCCGGGCTGCTGATCCACGAGGGCCAGCTCTTCTACAACCAGGTCGGCCTGCACAAGGTGCTTGACCTCGGCGAATGGTGGTTCGAAAAAACGGGCCTGCCGCTGCCGATGGGCGGTAACGTCATCAGGCGCGACCTGGGCAAGGAGATGATGCAGCAGGTCTCGCGATATCTGCACGACAGCATTGTTTACTCGATGGAAAACCGCGAGGACGCACTCGCCTATGCCATGCAGTTTGCCCGTGACATGCAGCCTGAGCTGGCCGACCGCTTTGTAGCGATGTGGGTCAACGATCTCACGCTGGACTATGGCGAAAGAGGCCGCAAGGCGGTCAAGAAACTGCTCGACGATGGAAACCGGGCCGGTGTCATCCCGCACAAGGTCAAGGTCGATTTCGTCGACTGAGGGAAGGCTGTCAACTTTTAACAGGGCTGCTGCATCTATTTCCTAGTCTCTGATAGCCTCTGCCACAGGGTAATAGATGAAGAAGATAGCCGTATTTCTGTTCACGATCTGCCTCGCGTCTGCTGCGTTCGCTCAGGCGACAGCCAGCACTGTCGCAAAAAAGGACCTTTCGCCCGACGAGATCTCTCGCATCATCAAGGGCTTTACCCGCAACGAATCTCGTTTTCGCCAGGCGCTAAATGCCTACGCGTTCAACCGGTCGGCGACCATCCAGACGATCGGCCTGGGCGGGAATATAACGGGCGTTTTCCGCCGTGACTCTTACATGACCTTTAACGAGGCGGGCGATCGCTTTGAAAGCGTCCTATTTGCTCCTCTCTCGACGATGACCGAGATCGAGATCACGGCGGCGGATCTCGAGAACCTGGGCGGCATCGACCCATTTGCGATCGAGCCAAAGGTTGTCGATCAGTACTCGTTCAACTTCGTGGGTGTGGAGCACATCGACGATTTCAACCTTTACGTATTTGACGTTGCGCCCAAGGTAATGCCTGACGCCAAAAAGGGCGTGGCAAAGTTTTTTCAGGGCCGCGTATGGGTCGATGTTGACGACCTGATGATCGTAAGGACGCGAGGAAAGGCGGTACCCGAGGGCAAAGAGCGCTTCCCAATAATGGAAACGACACGCGGGAGTGTCGATAACAAATACTATTTTCCGATCGATACACGAGCTGATGATTCGCTCGTGTTTCCCAATGGCCAGGTGGTAAAGATCCGAGTTCGGATCAAGTACACGAACTATCGGGTTGGCCGCAGCGAGGTGCGCATACTTGACGACGACACACCGCCGACGCCGACACCAACGCCGGCGCCAAAGCCACCGGTCGACTAGCTCACTCTGAATTCAGCGGATATTCTCCCGCAGCTCTACGCCGGTAAGCCGCTATCTGGACAGTGCATGCGAGATCGCGGCCCGCGTCTCGAGCAGCAGGGCGGTGACGTCATCGGTCGTCCTGCCGGCTGTGTCGATCGGCGGCATCAATGTGACCTCGATCGTCCCGGGAAACAAGAGACCCGTACCTTTACCCATCATCATGTCGGTATTCCTGATCGCCACCGGCACGATCGGCGCCTGCATCTGCACGGCGAGATGGAAAGCTCCTTTCTTGAAGGGAAGCAGCTCGCCGGGCTTTGCACGAGTTCCCTCAACAAAGACACCAAAGGAATAGCCATCCTGCATAACGTCGCGAGCCTTATTCATCGAGGCGAGCGCGCGGTCGGGATCTGTCCGGTCTATGGCGATGATATTGACGAAACCCATGCCCTGACCGAGGACCGGCACCTTGAGCAACTCCTTTTTAGCTACCAGGCCAACGCGGCGGCCGACATATGCAAAGAGTGTCGCAGTGTCGAGATACGATCGATGGTTCGACGCAAAGACGTAGTTCACACCAGGTTTGAGATGCTCGAGACCTGATACTTTCACCTTTGCACCGCATAGGGTCAGCCAGGTCCGTGCGCCCCACAGTGCCACAGGGTAAAGAGCGCGACGGCGGTTGAGCAGCCCAAAGAATATCAGCGCCGGCGCACCGACGACGAGGAGCATCGACGAGGCCGCGGTCCAGCACCACCAGTAGCAAATTTTCCCGAAAAGCCTTGATTTGTTAGACTCCTTGACGGGAAATCGCAACAATTCATTTTCGCCCGGATGCGACTCGCTGACTTGCCCCTGAGTCGCCGCGGTAACTCTAATATGACTATTTTTGGTGCTGGCTTGGTCCACAAAAAGAGGCTCTTGGCCGTTTGGGGTCTTATCTTACTTGTTTCAGCCGCGATTGTCGCACAGGTGCCGTCGCCGCAGTCGGTGCTCGGTTTTCACCCGACAGACGACAAAACCATCGCCGATTGGAGGCAGATCGTCGACTATTTCACCAAGCTCGACAAGGGCAGCGATCGCGTCGCGGTAAAGGAGATCGGCAAGAGCACAAATGGCAACCCGATCATCGTTGCCTTTATTTCCTCACCCAAGAACATTAAGGACCTGGATAAGTATCGACGCATCAGCGCCAAGCTCGCTGACCCGCGCACGATCGCGAGCGATGCCGAACTCAACGAACTGATAAAGAATGGCAAAACGATCGTGTCGATCGCGTGCTCGATACACTCGACAGAGATCGTGGCGTCGCAGATGTCAACGAACCTCGCCTACGACCTTGCAACCGCCAGGGACGCGGATACCAAGGAGATACTCGACAACACCATCCTGCTGCTCATACCGTCACAGAACCCTGACGGCATTCAGATCGTTGCCGACTGGTACAAGAAAACGCTCGGGACCAAGAGCGAGGGAACGAGCCCGCCGGAGCTGTATCATCACTACGCCGGGCACGACGATAATCGCGACTGGTTCATGCTTAATCTCACCGAGACGCAGGCGATCACCGACCTATTTTGGAAACAGTGGTTCCCTCAATTGGTCTATGACGTTCATCAACAGGGTTCCAACGCATCACGCTTTATTTTGCCGCCGTTCTTTGACCCTGTAAATCCGCGTATCCCGCCGGCGATCATTCGTGAGACCGGCCTGATCGGGTACAAGATGGCGTCGGATCTGCAGGCAAAAGGGATCGCGGGCGTTGCTACCAACTCGACCTATGACTCGTGGTGGCATGGCGGATTTAGAACGGTGCCGTACTTTCACAACTCGATCGGCATCCTGTCAGAGGCGGCGAGTACGAGTCTGATGACGCCGACGACGGTAAAGGAAGAGGACCTTGCTCGCAACCGCACGACGCGCGGTCTCGGTAACCTGCTGCAGACAGCGACCAATTACCCTGACCCATGGCGTGGCGGCCTGTGGCGCCCGGCAAACATCAATGAGATCGAGATGACGTCGTCGCGCGCTCTTCTGCAAATGGCCGCGAAATTCAGGCCGCGTTATCTGCGAAATTTCTATGACCTGGGCAAGGCCAATATTGCGCCGGACACCGATGATCCGCAGGCTTTTATAGTTACTGCTGGCCAGCCCAATACGGAGACGGTGTCGCGGATGCTTGAGATCTTGATGGCCCAGGGCATCGAGGTCTATCAGATGACCAAAGAGCTCCACGTGAGCCTCGACAGCAAGGACCAGGCCGGGCATGAATTGCCGCTCGGCAGCTTTCTCATCTTTGTGAACCAGCCGCAAAAGAACAACATACTCGCGCTGTTCGAAAAGCAGGTCTATCCCGACCGTCGCCTGCCTAACGGCGACGCCGAGGCACCGTATGATGTTGCCGGTTGGACGCTGCCGCTGCAGATGGGTGTCGACTACGAGAGCGTCTGGAAGGTGCACGACCTGGAGAAGGAGCTTGCCACCCTCAAGCGTGTAGAAAACATCAACCAGGCCCGCTCGGTGCTCAACCTCGGCTCGGTCAGCACCTCATTTGCCAAAAAGCCGAACCCACTCAAAACAAACCCGCGCGTCGGGCTCTACAAGAGCTACAACGGCTCGATGGACGAGGGCTGGACGCGGTACGTGCTTGACACGTTTCAGATACCGTACCGCTCTGTCACGGACGGCGACATACGCGGCGGCAAGCTGGACCTCGACACGCTGGTTTTCGCGTCAGAGAGCGAGAACGGGATCATTCGCGGTCTGAATGCGGAACGCTATCCGGCTGAGATCGCAGGCGGCTTGACGGATTCGGGTGCAGACAACCTGAAGAAGTTCGTCGAGAACGGCGGCAAGATCGTGTGCTTTGACGCATCGTGCGAGTTGATGATCAAGCGGTTTGGCCTGCCGATCAAGAACGTGCTCACCGGCATCCGACGCAACGAGTTCTACAATCCCGGCTCGATCGTCAAGATCGACGTGAATACTGCCGATCCGCTCGCACGCGGCCAGCGTCCCGAGACTGCGGCTTACTTCACGTCCAGCTCAGCCTATGACGTGACCGACGACAAAAAGGTGACGACCGTCGCCCGTTACGCAGCCAAGGATGCTCTGATCTCGGGATGGATGCTCGGGGAGAAATATCTCAACGGCAAGACCGCCTTGGCCGAGGCGAGCTATGGCAAAGGTAAGATCATCCTCTTTGCTTTTCGCCCGCAGCACCGCGCGCAGAGTTGGGGGACCTTTCCGTTCATATTCAATGCTCTCGAAAAGTAGGGCTGGACGCGTCTGGTAATATCGTTGTGATGAATATTCGCCCTTTTGTATTCATACTCGCGCTCTTTATCTTTACAACACCAACTGCCTTCGCAGACGGCGATGCTAAATTCGTCAGGCTGCCGGCAGAGCCTTTGATCCGCATTGGGCTAGCGACCAACGCGGGGTTAGTCAATATCTCGACGGGGGATTCATCGCTTGTCGCCGTGAGCCCCGACGAACCGATGCGGGTGCTTTCGTCGACGACCGTAAGCGTGTCGGCCCGAGCTTACAGGCCGCCCCAGATCGAGAATTACAGGATCGAGTTCCAGAATCTGCCCTCACAAAGCGACGCGGCTGAACTCGCGAGAGACGTGCGCGAGGCGACCGGCGAGACGGCGATCGTCAGTCTCGAGACAACCTCAAACACGTGGAAGGTCTGGGTCGGCACAGTCAAAGATACGACCGAGGACGCGGACGAGCTAAAGGCAAAGCTGAGTGAAAAGGGCTTTGACGACGCGGTGATGGTCACTGAGAAAAAGACCGTCGTGTCACAGGATGCGGTCGCCCTATCGCAGCAGCTAAAGGCACCCGGCGCAAGTGATGTCCGCAGCCTCGTTAAGACAACCGGGTCGAGCAGTGTGACCACGACAGGCAGCGTCGATCCAAACCTGCGCGAGGTCATCGTCCACGGCAGCGGCGAGGCAGCCAATTACGCTTCGCTCAAGGCCGTGGCATTTGGGTCACTAAATGAGAAGACAAATCCCGTTAGGCTCAACGGCAAAGCATACCGCGGCAAGCTCGAGGTCTTTGTAAACGCGCGTGGCTCGCTTACCGTGGTCAACGTCGTTCCACTCGAGGAGTATCTGCTGGGCGTGGTCCCGAGCGAGCTCGGATTGCCGCAGCTCGAGGCTCAAAAGGCCCAGGCGGTTGCCGCTCGAACCTATGCGATCGCAAATGTCGGCGGTTATGGCAAGCAGGGTTTTGACATGGTGCCGACGGTCTGGTCGCAGGTCTATAAAGGCGTATCGATCGAGACAAAAATGGGCACACAGGCAGTGCAATCGACGCGAGGCATTATCGCGACTTACCAGGGAAAGCCGATAAACGCCCTGTATACATCGACCTGCGGCGGCCGCACCGAGGATGTCGAGAATATTTTCGACAAGCCAGAGCCATATTTGCGCGGTGTCGAATGCTCGCTCGAAGGGCGCCGCCACTTTGAGCCTTTCTTCATCAAAACATCGAGACCGGCGGCAAAGATCCGCGAGGAGGGAAATCTTGAGTTGGTCCGTCTCGTGTCGCTCCTCGCCTCAAACGGCTTTACCCTGCAAACCGCCGAGATCACCGACGACTGGCTCGAGGACACGCCGACCCAAGGCGAGATCTCAAACTGGTTAAATAATCTTGCGGGCAGGTTTGGCAAGCCGTTTCCCAATGTGAACAAGGACACTGCGCGACCGGTCGAACTCGCGCGCATCATGGCCGGCCTGATCTACGCACCCGGCTTTGCCGACACGATGCTGACCGAGTCGGATGTGAACTATCAGCTCTCATTTGATGACGCGAGCGAGATACCAAAGGAACGTCGGGCCGAGCTGGCATTGCTGCTGAGAGACGGGTATTTCACGATCCACCCGGATCTCACGCTCAAGCCTAATAAGCCATTTTCGCGCGCAAAGATGCTTCGCCTTATCCGCCAGATCTATGACAAAAAGAGCTGGATGCCCTCGCTGCTGAGCGGTGAGGCAAAGCCCACGGCAGACGGTAAGCTCGTGCTAAAGAGCGGTAAGACCGAAAAGCAGATCACCGTCAGACCAGACGTATTTCTGTTTCGACAATTTGGCGGCTCGATGTACCCGGTCCGCGAGGCGGCTCTTGTTGGCGGTGAAGACATACGCTACCAACTGGATGAATACGGTGCGGTCAAATACCTCGAGATCAAGCCGACCGACACCCCGACGACCGCTGAGAATATGTCGCCCTGGGTCTTTTGGAACAAGACCGTGTCTGCGTCGGCGGTGCAATCGCGACTGTCGCGGTACGTCCGCGGCATAGGCACGCTTTACGACATCAATGTAAAGAAGGTCGGCTACTCGCGACGCCCGATCGAGCTCGAGATAGTCGGTTCGAACGGTGTAAAGACGCTAAAAGGCGGCAAGATCAGATCTGCGCTGAGACTGCCCGAGCAGCTCTTTGTGATGAACAAGCGCTACTCAGGTACGACGGTGACAAGCTACACGTTCACCGGCCGCGGCTGGGGCCACGGTGTCGGCATGTGCCAGTATGGAGCATACGGTCTGGCTAAGATGGGCGTGAAATACGACGAGATCATCCGCCACTATTACACCGGCGTCGACCTCACCGCGGCCTACTGATCTCTGAAGATGTCTTCTATCGCGCTGTCGTGAAATTGCTCGTATGAGCACACTTTCCGATCATGCAGCTTCCAGATAAATACCCAGCGGCTCATCGACTCACGACCTGTCGAGCGAACGCGACACCCGTATTGCCCTAATGAGACAACGGTGTCACCGTCAGCGATCCATTCCTGCGGCTCAAAGGCGGTGGTCTCGACCGAGTCGTTTATCCCGGCGAAAAACCGCGGGACATTTTCCCTGCCGTCGTAATTACCGGCCCAAGGCACCACGGAATTAAGGTGGGTCCTCCACAAAACATCATCCGTACAGCAGTCGACGATGCCCTGGACATCTCCGCGTCCAAACGCCGCGTAGATATTTTTGATAACGTTTACATTCTCTTCATTCATAACTTTTTATCTAATGCCGACAAGCCCCTGTACCGACTGGATCAGCTTGTCGGTATCCCGGCCGATGCCGTCCTTAAAAACGATCTCGACATTTTCGATGTCGTTGATGTTCTTTGTCGGGTCGCCTAGAGACGCCGTTCAGACAGAGCAAGACGCTGATGGTGCAAATGAGAGGCGATAGCGTTCTGCGAGACATCAATTCCATAAGCTTTATCTTGACCGCGAACAGCCTCGCGGTATCGGTATGTTGAACGAGTTCATGACGATCTCGGCTGCCTCGATGCTCGCGCGCATCAGCAACAGGTCATTGCCGTAGACCGCCTGTTCACACAGGTTACTCGAGCCAGGCAGCCTGCCGCGTGTCTGCATTTCACTCAGCATCACGCGCCTTGAAAGCTTTTGCTGTCCTGTCCGTGGGGAAAAGATCGTGATGTTGATCCACGTCTCGCCTGCGCTGGGTCGGTTATTAGGGCGGTTGCGAGAGAAGGGAAAATCCTCAAGCTGCAGATGAACTACATAGGTCTTATCGTCAGCCTTGGCGGCGACCGCAGCCTCTTTTCTGTTCGCACTGCCGCCGTCAATAACGGTCAACAGGGTTGTATCCCGCAGCCGGTCGACCGCCCACGCCTGCATCTTCTCGGGCATGGTGAATGTAAAGTTGACGTCAGCCGTGGCCTCGAAAACGACGCGTGTGGTGAACTCTGGTGTCGGCCGCGGCAGCGGCGTCGATGTGACCTCAGGCGTCGGAATGACAACGGGTTGCGGCGTGGCTTTCGGCGGCTTTCGCCCCGACTGTCCTAGCGCTCCGCCAGCCCCGATCACGAGGACCAAGAATCCGAATACAAATAACCTGCTGATCATCTCGGCTATCGGGAAGAGAGTCTAATGTGTCGCGAATTGCGTTGATAATATGGGAACCCTTGCGTATTATCAAGCCCGTGTTCAGGTTCACAAGATCTATTTTTCTCATCGCGGCGCTCTGTCTGCTGGCCGGCGGCATCGCCGCTCAGGCGACCGTCGCCGCTAAGGAGCTAGGCTCGACGACAGCTAAGAATGGCTTTAAGAATGAGGACGAGATACGCGACAAGTTCAACAACTGGAAGGCTGACGACGATGCCCGGCAGTGGCTCGTTGCGATGGGCTACAAAGTTGCTGAGATTCGCTCTGTGACCGCTGCCAAACCGCACGGAGAAAAGGCCGATGTCGAGGTTATAGTCACGACCGGCGCGGGCGAGCAAAAGCACGGTATCTCGATCAAACTAGTATCCAGTCCCAACGGTTTCAACCAGATCGATAAGAGGTGGGTTGCGACCTACGCAAAGATGTGGAAGATGCCTGACGACGTCCAGGGCGCCCTAAGGCTATTTGTCGGCGAGACACCGCCGACAAAGCCGGGCCGCGATCTCAAACGGATGTATCTCAATGAACTCGATGCGGCACAGCAAAAGGCGGTCACTGGTTTCTTTACCGCACACAGGGACGAGATCGTGCCAGACCTGTTTGCCGGCGACGGCGTCCACGCCGCGGGCTGGGTGATGGTCGCACTAAAGGCGACGGAAAAGACACGTTGGGTGCTGCGGACGTCTGCAGATACGATCAACTTCTTTGGCGAGGGAAAGGTCGAGATCACGCGGACGGGCAATCTCAAGATCGGACGCATCACCATGCAACGAAAGGGCGGCGACGGCGGCCGCGAGACAGCGAAGATGCTGCAATTCAAGATAAACCCGGTGCAGCTCTTCGACGCAAAATGAGGCGGCGATCGTTCGTCAGCGAAGGTCCGCCTTGAATCTTGTACGGATCTTTTCAGCTACGGCTCTAAATTCCTCGTCGGTCACATCGGCACGGCCGGGCCGATTGATCTGCCCCTTCTCGGTGATCGGTATCATGTGAACGTGGACGTGATCGACGCCAAATCCCTCAATAAGCACACCGATGCGTTTCGCCTGCATCACGTTTCGCAGCGGCGGCTCAAGCCGATGAAGCCGGTCAAGGATCGCGTCATAGTCGCGTCGCGACATGTCGAAGAGATATGAGTGGTGGTCCTTCGGGACGATCAGTAAATGACCCGGCATTATTGGCCTGTGATCGAGAAACGCAAGAAAATGCTTGTCTTCCCACAGCTTGTGCGCCGGGGCGGTGCCGGCTACGATCCGACAGAATACACAGTCATCTCTGGCCACGGCAGCCTTTTGAGCGGCGATCTCGCTCGCCGCGGCAAGTCCGGCGGCGCCGGCGATGACGAAAGTACGTCGTGAGATCATATTGGTCCCTCCCTCAGGCATGTCGGTCAGACATATAGAAGACGAGCTTACCGCCGCTCGCGATGTCAGCATACGTGAGATGGCGCCGGTCAAGCGGCCGTCCGTTGAGCTCGACCTTCTGCACATAGACGTTCTTATCACCCTGACCGCGAGTTTCGATGGTTAGCGTCCGCCCATTCTCCAGATCTAATGCGGCTGTCTTGACCGCGGGGCTGCCCAGTGCATACTGTCCCGAACCGGGTGCGACCGGGTAAAAGCCCAGCGCCGTGAAGACATACCACGCGGACATCTGACCGCAGTCATCATTGCCGCCGAGCCCGTCAGGCGTCGGATGGTACTGGTTCTTGAGGATCATACGGACGCGTTCCTGTGTCTTCCACGGCTGGTCCGTCCAGTTATAGAGGTAGGCGACGTGGTGCGCAGGCTCGTTGCCGTGGATGTAGCCGCCGATGATGCCGTCGCGAGTTATGTCCTCGGTCTCGGCAAAGAATTCATCGGGCAGGTGCATCGAAAACAGCTCATCGAGATGTGCCGCAAACTTTTGCTTCCCACCCATCATCTCGATCATCGCCGCGGGATCGTGCGGCACATAAAGGCTGTAGTTCCAGGCATTTCCCTCGATAAAACCCTGTCCCTCGGTCTTTAGTGGATCGAACTTTGGCAGGAAATTTCCATTCGAATCCTTTGGCCGCATAAAACCGGTCGATCGATCGTAGAGATTTTTCCAGTACTCAGATCGCTTGTTGAACTCATTGTAGACGGACGTTCGCCCCAGCTTCTTCGCGGCCTGCGCGATGGCAAAATCGTCGTATGCATACTCAAGCGTCTTAGAGACAGACGTCGAATTCTTGTCCTCAGGGACGTAGCCGTATTTCTCGTAATACTGGATGCCGTCGTAATAGCCGACGTGAGCGGTCTGGACGGCAGCGTCGAGAGCCTTGTTCGCCTCCGGCCCTGTGACATTGCCCGTCACTATCGAATCCGCGACCACCGACGCGCTGTGATAGCCGATCATGCACCAATTCTCATTCGCGTAATGCGACCAGACAGGCAGCATGTGCTCCGGGCTCTGGTCATGATGCGCGACCATCGAGCGGACCATGTCGCGGTTACGTGACGGTTGGACGATATTCAGCAGCGGGTGCAAGGCCCGATAGGTGTCCCATAGTGAGAATGTCGTGTAATTGGTCCACCCCGCGGCCTTGTGGACGTTCTGGTCTATGCCCTTGTATTGACCGTCGACATCCATGTAGACCGTTGGTGCGAGAAAGGCGTGGTAGAGAGCCGTGTAGAAATTTACGAGGTCGTCGCGGCTGTCTGCCGTTACGGTGATCTTGCTCAGTTCGCGGTTCCACGCGGCCTGACCCTCGCGTTTGACTCTTTCAAAGTCCCAATGCGGGATCTCGGTTCTGAGGTTCGCCATGGCTCCGTCGGTCGAGACGGGCGAAAGTGCAAACTTGATCTTGATCTTTTCATTGGCCGTTGTCTTGAAGTCAAAGTAAGCCCTGAGCTGCTTTCCGGCCATCTCAGGAAAGTTCTTGTACTGATCGAACTTTCGCCAAAATCCCCGGTAATCCTGTTTTCCAAACTCCTTATAGCCGTAGCTGTCAAAGGGTTTGGAGAACTCCATCGCAAAGTACACAACGCGGGTCCTCGCCCAGCCGTTGGTCTGTCTAAAGCCCACGATGGTGTGGTCGTTGACGATTCGTGCGTACGTCCAGACATTCTTATCGTCGTAGTTGTAGATGCCATGCATCAGATCGAGGACGATGTGAGAGCTATCGGAGGCGGGAAAGGTGTACTGGTGCATCCCAACGCGCATCGTTGCCGTCATCTCGGCGAGAATGCCGTCGTCATCGAGCCTGACCTTGTAGTAAGCAGGCTCAGCGACCTCGGTCGAGTGAGAGAATGCCGATCGAAAGCCGCTCTTCGGGTTGGTCTTGTCGCCCGGCTCAAGCTGCAGCGGCCCGACCGTCGGCATGACCAGAAAGTCTCCGAGATCGGAGTGACCGGTGCCGCTAAAGTGCGTATGCGAAAAGCCGACGATGGTCTTGTCGTCGTACTGATATCCGGCGCAATATTTGTAGGTTTCCTTGTTATACCTGCCGCCGATGTTGTGAGGCTGCTCATCGGTGTCCGGCGAGAGCTGGACCGAGCCGAAAGGCACGGCCGCGCCCGGAAAAGTGTGCCCCATTCGCTGGGTGCCGATCAGCGGATTTACGTACTGAGCAGGGTAGGGCTTTGATCGCTGGGCCGTCAGCGGGCCGGCGAGGCTGGTGAACACAACGAGCGTGAGCAGTGCCCTCAGGGTCTTGATGCGGTGCATATTCTTGGGGTTACGAGTTCAGCTTAAGAGAAAGGATATTCTATCATCGCACCGCGATGACAGAGCTCGCGAGCACGAGCTGTGCGACATAGTAGAGCGGCAGGCCCCACGCGCGTCCGTGATGCGGCTCGACAAAGCGTTCCTCCGCGACCGCCACGTCTGAGATCGCAAAAAGGACGGCTCCCGCCGCAACCGGAAGCGCCGGGGCATCGTTGGCCGCGATCGCGAGCGACGACATGACCGCGATCGCAGCAATATACGCGGGGACGGCTGCCCGATAAAGGCCCGCGAGATATTTCCATAACCACAGAAGGATCGCGGCTCCGACGGCGGATGTCACGACAAGCGCCGTGGTGAATGAGACCGTATCCACCATCAGGCGAGTAAAGGCGGCGGCAAATGCGATGTGGGCAAGGAAAAAGGCTGCGATGCCGGCCAGCAGATACGTATGGCGGCTGCTGAGCAGCAGGAGATCACCGAACCAGCTCAGGATGAGAGCAGCAAGGATAAGCTGTCCGTAAACAGTTAAAAATGCACCGTTCATGACCGCGACAGCAACAAAGGCGGTGCTCGCCAGCGTCTTGGCCATTGCTCCGACCGGCCACATTCCATTTTGCCGTCCGAGGAGGTAGGCGCCGGACAAGCCGATACAGAGGAACCAGCATAGGACTGTGTACGGCTGCACGCCCATACACTTACGCTAGGATCAATGGCGGCGCCGTCCTGAATGGTAAAATACACAATTTGTGGAAAATACCTCCTCGCGACCACCGATCTACGCGATCTCAGGACCGACCGCGTCCGGAAAGACGGCGCTGGCCGTCGAGCTTGCCGTGCGCGTGGGCGGCGAGGTGGTCAATTTTGATTCCGTACAGATCTACAAGGGGATAGAGTTGGCCACGGCTAAGCCGAGCGAGGAAGAAAAGCGAGGCGTGCCGCATCACCTCATCGATTACGTTGACCCAAACGTAAACTACACGGCCGCCGACTGGGCACGCGATGCTGGTGAGAGGATAGCCGAGATCGAGTCGAGAGGCCGCATCGCAATCCTCGTCGGCGGCACGGGATTTTACCTGCGAACTCTGCGGCGGCCTCTGTTTGACGGCCCGCCGACGGACCCTCGGCTGCGCGAGAGGTTTCGTGAGATCAATAAGCGCCGCGGTGGGGCCCACTTATATCGGCTGCTCAAGCGCGTCGATCCGGCACTCGCGGCAAATTTGCCCGAGAATGACCACGTACGTGTGATACGCGGCCTCGAGGTGTTTTTCCAGACCGGTGAGCGTCTTTCGGCGAAACAGCCTCTGAGGCTGGATGCCCCCGAGTTTGCCGACAGGATCAGGCTTTTTGTCCTCTCGCCGCCACGTGACGCCCTGTATGAAAGGATCAACCTCAGGACCGAGCAGCACTTTGCGGCGGGGCTTGTTGATGAGGTCGAGGGGCTGCTGTCGGCCGGTGTAAGCGAGAATACCAATGCGCTCGGTGCACACGCGTATCGTCGCGTATGCGAATACCTTCGAGGCGAACGCGATCTTGACTCGGCTGTCGAGCGATCGAAGCAGGATGTCAGGAACTATGCAAAACGACAGCTGACGTGGTTTCGCAAAGAGCCTGACGCGACGTGGCTCGAGGGGTTTGGGGACGACGAGGCTCTTCGCGACCAGTTTTTAGCGGCTCTCGAAGGCTGAAATTAAAATTTATTTGAGTATTAGGCAGATTTGTTATAATCGAGGGTCAGCTCGTTTTTACAGTTTGAGATCGAGGAATTGCCATGGAGAAGCAGGTTGCTCAAAACATCCAGGACGCGTTTCTGAACTCGGCACGCCGCGAGCGTGTCAACGTTGTCATACACCTACTGCAGGGGGCGACAGCGGCAGGGCGCATCAAGAGTTTCGACAAATTTTCCGTGCTCCTCGACGTCGGCGGAGCCGAGGTCCTCATCTTTAAGCACGCCATTTCATCTATCTCACAAGAGCGGAGACCGGCGCCGCACTCACAACCGGCTGCGTCAACCGTGTCTAACCAGACACCGGCACCAGCCGAGTCCAGTACCTCTTGACGGGCAAATTCATCACCTTTGAAGGGATCGACGGCAGCGGCAAGTCTACTCAGTTAAAGATGCTGGCCGACGAGCTGCGCTCGCAGGGCGTCGATATCATAACGACCTGCGAACCCGGCGGTACACCGCTCGGCCGCAGTCTGCGTGCGGCCTTTCTGGAGACACGCGAGGCCGTCTCGCCCATGGCCGAGTTGCTGTCATTCGCCGCCGACCGTGCTCAGCACGTCGAGCAGCTGATCAAGCCCGCATTAGCCGCCGGTAAGATCGTGATCTCAGACCGTTATGCTGACGCGACCGCCGCCTATCAGGGTGCGGGCCGCGGATTTACTGCTGAGCAGATCGATCAGGTGATCGATCTGGCAACCGGCGGTCTGAAGCCTGACATCACTCTTTTCTTCGATATACCGGTCGACGCAGCCCTGCGCCGGATGAACACGCGTGAAGAATCTCACACAAAAAAGAACCGAATGGACGAGGAGACCGCCGAATTTTATTCACGGGTGCGGGATGCTTATCTCCAGATCGCCTCCCGAGAATCCGACCGGTTTCGCATCATCAATGCCGACCGATCTGCCGACGAGATCAGCCGCGACGTGATCGCCGAGGTTGATAAGGTTATCGACCGGGCGTGAGATGTGTCACATCGGCCGGTGAAGTGCGGAACTATGCTCACGGCGGAGGTGTCCGATGAAACTAAAATTCGGTACCAATGCCGTTATCTTTCTGCTTTTCTTTGGGGTCGCCGCACTAGATGCCTTCCAGGGTCGCGACTGGCTACGGGCCGGCTTCTGGGCGGCTATCGGCATCGTGTTTCTGATCGCTGATATGCTGTCCGACGTTCGCACGCGGCAGCAGTGACCAGCTCAATTTGCGGGTGTTGTGAGGCCGGTCTAGAATGAGGTGTGCTTAGCCGCCTCATCGGCAACGACAATGCAAAGATCACGTTGCGGCGTCTGATCGCCGGCAAGCGTGTGCCTCACTCCCTGCTATTTGCTGGTGACGACGGCATCGGCAAGCGTCAATTTGCTCTCGAGCTCGCGCGTTCATCCCTATGTACTCAACTAGTGGACGGGGAAGCCTGCGGCGTGTGCTCAGCGTGTAAACGCAGCAACACCTTCGGGTTACCTAAGAGCGATGACAAGGATGCCCACAAGCTCGTGATCCGCAGCGAGCATCCCGACCTCGGCCTCGTTATACCGTATAACCGAAATATTCTCGTCGATGCTATTCGTCATCTTGAAAAGGAAGCGAACTTTCGCCCGTTCGAAGCTCCGGCACGCATTTTTATAGTAGACGACGCCGACAAGATGAACGACGCCGCCTCGAACGCGCTGCTAAAAACGCTCGAGGAGCCGGCCTCGACGAGCTATATCTTCCTGATCTCGTCGCGTCCGGACAGCCTGCTGCCGACGATACGGTCGCGTTGCCAGACCATCAGATTTGCTCCGGTCGATGTGGAAGAGATCGAGCAGTTTCTGATCCGCGATCGTGCGTTCTCGCACGATGAGGCACGCATCGCGGCCCAGTTGTCGAGGGGCAGCATCGGTGCTGCCGCGTCTATGAATGTCGCGCGGTTCGCCGCTATCCGCGAGCGGATGATCGAGGTGCTGGAGAGCGCCCTCGCATCAGGCGACCTGGCACGGCTGCTCAAGCTCTCGGAAGAGGCAAATGACGCCAAGAACAAAGAGTTCTTTGACGACACCCTTGATGCGCTCGAGTACCTCGTCCGCGACGTATGGAGACTGGCCAAGACAGGCGACGACAGCGGTCTGGTCAATCGCGACATGGCCGAAAGGCTCAGACCGTTGGCGGCCGATGCCGGCCGGGCCGAACGGTGGCTGCGTGATATTGAGCAGCTGAGGTCCGATCTGATCGTGAACGTTAATAAGCGTGTCGCGGCGGATAAGCTATTTCTCGAGATCGCGGCTGGTCGCTAGATATATGGAGAACGCAGACCAGATCGGATCGCTCACCACCGGCGTCGGAGCACGCACCGAGCGGCTCATCGCTGCGGCCGGCGTGGCTATCAGCGGGGTCGCATCTGGTGCTGTCGCCTACTTTGACCCGGCGCAGGTGCATTTTTTCCCGGTCTGCCCGTTGTATCAGATGACTGGATTCGCGTGCCCCGGCTGCGGGTTGACGCGAGGATTTCACGCGTTATTTCACGGCGATGTTGTGACTGCGCTGGATTTCAACGCGTTGATACCGGTGTGGGTTGCGGTCTTCGCTTATGTCTGGATCTCGATGCTGCTGCTGGCCGTGAGAGGCCGCGGGCTGCCGATGTGGCCGACCAACTCGACCTTCCTCTGGGGTTTTCTGATCGTGCTCCTCGCCTTTGGCGTGCTCAGGAATATACCGGCGTATCCGTTCTCGGTACTCTTTCCCTGATTGGGGATATCAGCTTATCTGGACCAGGTTTGTCGCGGTTTCGGTCAGGCCTTTTGCCGACGAGCCTTCTTTCCGGAGCATCTCGACCTCTTTTACAAATTCCTCGACGATGTCCTCGCCCGAAACGCGACGCATCGGTACGCCATTCTTGAATATCATACCGACGTTGCGGCCGAAGGTGATCCCGAGCTGCGAATCGTGAGCCTCGCCGGGGCCATTGACGGCGCATCCCATGATCGAGAGGTGCAGCGGTTCTTCTACATGGGCCAGGCGACGCTCGACCTCGGTGACTATCTCGACGAAATTGTCTATATCGAGCCGTCCACACGTCGGACAAGCAACTACCGTGACGCCGCGTTTTCTCAGATCGAGGGATTTTAATATCTCCCAGCCGACGCGGACCTCTTCGTGAGGTTCGGCGGCGAGGCTGACTCTGATCGTGTCGCCGATGCCCTCGTGCAGGAGCATTCCAAGGCCGATCGCGGATTTGATCGTCCCGCCGAATGGCGTGCCTGCCTCAGTGACGCCGAGATGCAGCGGATAATCGACCTTTTCGCTCATCAGCCGGTAGGCGGCGACCATGCGGTTTACGTCTGAGGCCTTTAGTGAAATGACGATGTCGCCAAAACCCAGGTCCTCGAGTATCTGCACGTGCCGCATGCCGCTCTCGACCATCGCCTCGGGCGTCGCCGAGCCGTACTTCTTTAACAGGTCCTTCTCAAGGGAACCGCCATTTACGCCGATGCGTATCGGTACTTTCCGTGCCTCCGCGGCCCGCACGACCTCGCGAACGCGATCGATAGAGCCGATATTGCCCGGATTGATTCGGAGCTTGTCGATGCCGGCGTCGAGGGCCTTGAGCGCGAGCTTGTAGTGAAAGTGTATGTCCGCGACGATCGGCACATCGGTCCGCTTGCGGATCTCGTACATCGCCGCGGCAGCATCGTCGTCGGGCACCGCGATACGGACGATCTCGCAGCCGGCCTCGACCATCTGCTCGATCTGCGCGATCGTGCCGTCGACGTCGGTCGTGTCGGTCTTGGTCATCGACTGCACCGCCACAGGCGCCCCGCCGCCGATCTGAATGTCTCTGACCTTTACAGGTCTAGTCAATCGCATAAAATTTTGCCACGGATGAACGCCGATGACGCGGATAGATCACGCGGTCAACGTCGATCCAGGTCCAGGATCTACTTTCCAACCAATCTCGACACATCAAAAAACATCACCGTAACCATCAGCAGCAGGACGATCGCGAGGCCGGTGAGTTGGATGCGCTCTTTGGCTACCATTGAGAGGGTGCGGCCAAACCACGACATGACCTTATCGATGGCGAGCACTAATATCTGTCCGCCGTCGAGCATCGGGATCGGGAGCAGATTGAACACGCCGAGGCTGAGGCTGATGCCGGTAAGTATCAGCAGAAATCCCTCGACGCCCATGATCCGCGTAGCCTCGGCGGACTGCTGAAAGATGCCGATCGGCCCGCCAATGCCCGAGTCTTTAACTGATCGCCGCCCGGAGAATACTTGTCCGAGAACCGATCCGGTTGTCTTTAGCGTCTCCATGTTCGTCGACACCGCGTATCGCGCGGCCGTCGATAACGTAGCTGCCTCGAGCGGCAGGTCAGCCCGGCGGAAGCCGAAGCCCAGCCTTTCTGAGCCATCCTCTAGCTTGCGGACCGTGGCGGTCAGGGTCATCGGTGCCCCGTTTCGCTCGACGGATATGGTGAGCGGCTGCGGTTTGTACTTGTCGACCAGCTCGCGGGTCTGGCCCGGGTCACGCACCGATTCGCCATTGATCGCGATAATGTGGTCGCCTGACTTCAGCCCGGCCTCTTCCGCGGGCGTACCGGCCTGAACCTCGCCCACGACCACGGGCTGAGCTCCCATGTCCGGGTCTGCATCAAGCAGGCCAACATACTGCCCTGCAAAGAGCTTTTCCCGCCGCGGAGTGACTTCCAAATTGATGCGCTGGCCACTGCGCTCAACGACGGCAGGCAGCGGCCGCTCGGGATTGACGCCGACCTCGACCTCGATATTCCTCCAGGTGGGATTTTCAACGCCATTGAATGCAACGATCCGATCGCCCACCTGCAGCCCCGCCTGAGCGGCGGGCCCGCCGGCCTTGACCTTGCCGACGATCGGCGCCTGCATCGCAGGTATGCCCTGGATCATCGCCGTACCAAAAGGGATCGCGAGTGCGAGCACGACGTTCATGAAAGGGCCGCCGAGCATGACAAAGAATTTTTGCCAGCGCGGCCGCAGCTCATAAAGTTCCTCTTTGCGTACCGGTTCAGGCTTTTCACCTTCGCCGATATTCCGCTCGTCCATCCACTCGCCGACGTTCTTTTCCGAGCTGCCGCCCTCGAGCGGTGCCGTGGCCTCATCGCCATAGAGCTTGACGTATGCACCGAGCGGTATCGCCGAGACCCGATAGTCCGTGTGGCCGATCTTAAAGCCAAAAAGCCTGGGCCCGAGGCCAAAGAACGAGTAAGCCTCGACCCGCATCCGAAAGAATTTGGCTACGAGAAAGTGGCCCAGCTCATGGATGTTTACGGCGATGCCGAGCACGATGAGCGGTATCAGAACGTAGTAAAAAAGGAAATTTAAGATGGCTTCCATAGAAATGGGTTTGATTCTGCCGCCGGTGCCGAAGTTGTAGGGTAAAGTCTCGTCGCGGCGGCGGTCAACTAGGCCGGAACGGCCATAGAACCGGCCGTGCGGGCCAAGGCGCTGATGGCCTCGCGGCGTGCCCAGCCGTCCGCCTGCAGAATTGCATCGAGACCGGCGGCCGGTACCGGAGTATGAGCTTCGATAACAGACCGGTTCATCGCGGCGATCTCGCCAAATCCGATCGTACCATCGAGAAACGCCCTGACCGCGATCTCATTCGCGGCGTTCAGGACCGCAGGCATCGTCCCGCCCATCCTCAGCGCCGTATACGCCAGGGCGAGGCAGGGAAAGCGGTCGACGTCAGGCTCCTCAAAGTCGAGCCGTGACAGGCTTGCGATATCGAGTGGCGGCAGGCAGGTTTCACGGCGCTCGGGGAAGGTAAGTGCGTACTGTATCGCGTGTTTCATGTCGGTAACACCCATCTGGGCCATCACCGAACCGTCGATCATTTCTACCATCGAGTGGACGATCGACTGCGGATGCACGACCACCGATATGCGGTCCGCGTCAAAGCCAAAGAGCCAATGCGCCTCGATCACCTCGAGTCCCTTATTCATCAGCGTTGCTGAGTCGATCGTGATCTTGTCGCCCATGTCCCATCGAGGATGGTTAAGGGCCTCTTCGCGTGTCGCGTTTTCGATCTCCGCCTTGGTTGACGTGCGAAACGGACCGCCAGAGGCAGTTAAGATCAGGCGTTTGACCTCAGTACGGCTCTCGCCTCGCAGGCATTGGTGAATAGCATTGTGCTCGCTGTCGACAGGCAGGATCTCGGCGCCGGACGCCTTTGCTGCCGCCGTCATCACCTCGCCGGCCATGACGAGCGTTTCCTTATTAGCAAGCGCGACGCGCTTGCCCGCCTCGATCGCACGCAGCGTCGGTACAAAGCCAACGGCTCCCACGGTCGCCGAGACCACTGTTTCGGCAGCATCATGCGTCGCGACGGCAACAAGGCCTGCCTCGCCATACTCTATCTGGGGTTTTGCTACTCCTTTTATCGCGAGTTCGCGTTCGAGCTCGGCAGCACACTCATCTGACTCGCATGACACGAGAGACGGGCGATATCTGGCGATCTGCTCTGCAAATTTAGTGACGTTGCGGCCGGCGGCCATCGCAACGACCCTCGTATCGCCGAGATGGTCAACAACTTTGAGCGTATTGCAGCCGATCGAGCCGGTGGAGCCGAGAATGGAGATGGCCTTCATAGAAAAGCTTTATAGCCAAGTTAGCTTAACATACGGCGAATCCGTCGACTTTTGTAATTTGCAAGACGGAGGCAACGCGTCACTTTTACCAAACTTTACAAATGCGAGGTCAACGTACCCGCTATTGCCCGCGTCATACGGGCGGCTCTCCTCAGAAACCATAGCTATTTTACAAGGAGGCAATCATGAGAAAATTGATCTTATCAGCAGCACTTTTCGGTTCGATGGCGATCATCGCACCTGCGACCTTTGCGGCACCGGCCGCGTCATCGACCGCGATAGACGCACCGCAGATACGTGTGCAGATCGGCCGCAACAATCGTCGTGTCAGGACGCGCACATACACGCGTATCGTGGGTTTCGGCCGCAATCGCTATCGCGAGACCGTACGCGTCCGGTATCTGCCGAACGGCAGGACCGTGACAACCGTCATTCGCCGCCAGCGTATCGGCTGGGGCCGCGGCTAATTGATGGGAAAATAGGACAGCGACGAATAGGTGCGGACACGATCCGCACCTATTTCTCCCTGCGTAGGCCCTTCCTCCGTACTTCCATCGCGGGGAACGCTAGCTTTCCGTATCCTTCTGCATTTCATTGGCTGCCAGACGTTTCTTTGCGATCTCAAGTGCGGCAAAAATGTCGGCTGCAAAGTTTTCCCGGCCGACGGTCTCAACGAATCCGGTCTTTCTCATGACGCGGTAAACGCTGCGTGATACGGCTGAAAATACGATGGCATAGCCGCGATCTTTGGCTTCCTCGGCAAGGTCCTCGAGAATGTGGATCCCGCTCGCGTCTATCGTGGTCATGTGCCTCATCCGAAGGATCAGCACGGTTGGCCGCTTTGCGATGACCCGGATCGATTCTTTGAACTGGCTTACGGCACCGAAGAACAGGCTGCCATAGATCTCAAATACCTCAACCCCCGCCGGTATCTCGATCTGCGACATGTCGCGTGCGCGGAGCTCATCGTCGTCGTCGAGACTTCCGCTCATCGCGGTCACCTGCGTCTCATTCGATATGCGCTGCATAAATAGGAACGCCGCAAGCAGGACGCCAACCTGTATGGCCACGGTCAGGTCGATAAAGATGTCAGCAGAAAAGTCGCCATCAACACGGCCACGTCGCTCCGCGGACTCTTGAGCAGATGGACGAACTCGCGCCACTCGCTCATGTTGTACGCGACGACAACGAGTACCGCGGCGAGCGTAGCCATCGGTATCAGAGCAGCCCATTTCCCGATCAGCAGCACTACGAGCAGCAGGAAGACACAATGGATGATCGCGGACACAGGCGTTTTACCGCCGCTCTTGATATTTGTGGCCGTTCTCGCTATCGCGCCCGTTGCTGGAACACCGCCGAAGATGACCGAGACGATGTTGCCGACGCCCTGAGCCACTAACTCCATATTCGAGCGATGGCGGGTTCCCATCATTCCGTCCGCGACGACGGCTGAGAGCAGGGATTCAAGTCCGGCGAGAATGGCGATGGTCAACGCCGGAGAGAACATGTCCTGCACCATCTGCCAATTGATAGACGGGATGTGCGGCATTGGCAGCGAGCTCGGCACGCCGCCAAATCGTGTTTCGATCGTGTCTACCGGCAGGTGAAATATCTGCACCACCGCCGTAGCGGCGACGATAGCGATGAGCTGGCCGGGAACCCGATGCGTAACCTTGTTCCAAAAGACGATGATCAGCAGAGAGCCAATAGCGACCGCGATCGTGTATGGATCGGCCGTCGCGAGATGTCGCCCGTATTCTATCCACTTTTCGACGAGGTCAGCCGGTACGTGTTCGATCTTCATGCCCACGAGATCACTCATTTGCGACGAGAAGATGATCAAAGCGATGCCCGACGTAAAGCCGACCGTCACCGGATATGGGACGAATTTCAGCAGGGCTCCCATACGGGCGAGGCCCATGATAATGAGGAGAACGCCGGCGATCAGCGTCGCGACCACGAGACCGTCGTAGCCGTACTTCTGGACTATGCCGTAAACGATGACGATGAATGCACCGGTAGGACCGCTTATCTGGGTTCGCGTGCCGCCGAGGATAGCAATGGTGAGACCCGCAAAGATCGCGGTGTACAGGCCCTGCTCGGGTTTTACGCCGCTGGCGATCGCCAGGGCAATGGTCAGCGGCAGAGCGACGACGCCGACAGTGAGGCCGCCGAGCAGGTCGCCCGTGAACATCTGGCGCGTGTACCCCTCGCGGAGGATCGATAGAAGCTTAGGTTCAAGTCTGCGGTGCATCGGCGCGGAGCGGGCGGATCAGACCATCGACGGACGCCTGCGTTTTCGGGACCTGGCCTGCGGTGCTGCGCAAGCTGTCACTTCACCCTCGATGGGACCTCTTGCGGACTGAGAAGGGCTTCGTCACCCGTTCGCATGTTCTTTAACTTCACTTTACCCTCGGCGATCTCGCTCTCACCGAGAATGCAGACAAAGGGCACGCGGATCGAGTCGGCATACTTGATCTGCTTGCCAAGCTTGTCGGGTTCGGGGTAGGTGGTTACCCGAATGCCCGAGCTTCGCAGCTCGTTCGCGAATTTTAGCGAGTGCACCGTTGTCTCGTCGCTCCAGACGGTCACCAGTACATCCGCCGCGGCGGACTCTGCGATCTCGGGCGGGAACATCCCGCGTTCGTCCATAACGACGAGGATGCGTTCGAGGCCGAGCGAGAACCCGCAGGCGGGTATCTGCTCTTTGCCAAACATACCGATAAGACCGTCATACCGGCCGCCGCCGCCGAGACTGCCCGCAAGGTCGGGCACATTTATCTCGATGATCGTCCCGGTGTAATAGGAAAGTCCGCGTGCGAGACTCGCATCGATCGTGACCGCTGGACCTGATAGGTTTAGCACTGACGCCAGGTCGGCGAGGGCCGCGTTTCCTGCCGCATTGTTCCCGATAGAACTAGCCAGAGTCTGCAGTTTGTCCGTATCGGAACTGTTATTCAGCTCTCCAAACAGCTCAAGCAGCCGCTGAGCACCCGGTATGCCGCGATCTGTGAACTCGCGAGCGACGGCGTCGGGCCCGATCTTGTCCAGCTTGTCGAGAGCAATAAGAGCGTCGATGTGCATGCCGGTCACCACACCCGCGGCATCGAGCATCGCGGTGAGCAGTTGACGATGATTTATGCGAACTGTGAAATCGTTGAACCCAAGTCTCGACAATATCCCACTGACCGCCGAGATGACCTCGGCCTCGACGACCGGGGATGTCGAGCCGATAGCATCCACGTCACACTGGTAAAACTCTCGAAACCGGCCTCGTGCAGGCCGGTCTGCTCGCCATACCGGCTGTATCTGATAGCGTTTGAAGAACTTAGGCAGATCGTTACGGTTATTTGCCACGACCCGGGCGAGCGGGACGGTCAGGTCGTATCGCAGGGCCAGATCGGACAGTTCGCCGGACGCAAGAGATTCTTCCAGCTTTTCGCCACGCTTTAGGATCTTGAAGACGAGTTGATTACCCTCATCACCATACTTACCCATCAGGGTATCGAGGTTCTCAACCGCCGGCGTTTCGAGCGGCTCAAAGCCATACGATTCGTAGACTTCTTTTATGATCCCGATGACGTAGTTGCGCTTTCGGACGTCGGCGGGCAGAAAGTCGCGCATGCCGCGGGCTGGATTGGTTGAGGCCATAAGGGGATTATTTTACCGCAGAGACGCGGGAGACGCAGAGAGCCGGAAAACAGCTTCTTCACTGTGTCTCCGCGTCTGTGCGGTTATTCGTACTTGCGCTTTAGCTCGACGTAATTTCGCCAGGAACGGTCGAGGTACGCGATTTCGTCGTCGTTGAGCTCACGTTTGACGCGTGCGGGCGAGCCGAGTACGAGCGAGCGTGGGGGTATCTGAGTGCCCGGCGTCAGCAGCGAACCGGCCGCGACAAGCGAATTGCGGCCGACCCGGACGCCGTCCATGACGATCGAGCCGATGCCGATCAGACAGCCCGACTCGATGTGACAGCCGTGAAGCACGACGCGGTGGCCGACGGTTATCTCGTCATCGAGAACGGTCGAGTGTGTCTTTGAGCTGACGTGAATGATCGTGGCGTCTTGAATGTTGGTGCGGGCGCCGATACGAATAAAATTAACGTCACCGCGGATCACCGAGCCAAACCACACACTCGAGTCCTCGCCGATCTCGACGTCACCGATCACCACGGCATCGTCTGCGATAAAGACCGTTGGATCGACCTTTGGCAGTATCGAATTGAATTGCCTTATCATCGTGCGAATTTGCGCCTCAGCGAGCCGACAAGCTGTTCCAGTTCGTGCACACGCAGCAGTTTTGCGACAACGATAAAGGCGATGCCGCCGAGCGCGATAGGCACTACGGCCTCAAGCAGCTTGAGACCGAACGTGGCAAAACCAAAGCGGTCGATCATCGCGTGATAGCTAAAATAGCAAGCCGCCGAGAGAGCTGCCGATGCCGCCGCGATCTTGGCGAAGGACTTGATTATAAGGCGGCCATTCAGCCGGCTTACCCGCTTTCGCATGATAAAGACCAGGGCAAAGAAATTTACTAGTGCGACGAGCGAGGTCGCGAGTGCGACGCCGACGTGACCGTAGCCTTGCGGAGCCTCGGGTGAGACGCCGACGGTCGATAGCCAGTTTCGCAGGAAATAGCTGCCGATAAAGTTCACGCCGATCGAGACGATCGCGATGATCATCGGCGTCTTAGCGTCGTCGAGGGCGTAAAATGCCGGCGATAGTATCTTGATCGCCGCGTAGCCTGTAAGGCCGACCGAGTAGCCCGCCAGGGCCCAGGCTGTCATCGGAACGTCCGACTCGTGAAACGCGCCACGCTCGTATATAAGCCTGATTATCGGCTCGCCGAGCACGATCAGACCGCAGGCCGACGGCAGCGTCATCAGAAAGACCAGATTCATCGAGGACGAGATCGTGTCGCGAAACTCGCCCATTTTCTTTTGACTTGCGAGCCGCGACAGCACCGGAATGGCGGCTGTGCCAACCGCCACGCCAAACAGGCCTATCGGGAACTGCATCAGCCGGAATGAGTAATTGAGCCAGCTGTTCGCACCGTTGATCTCTGATACGAAGTACGTGTTGATCATCACGTTGATCTGCACGGCCGACGTGCCGAGGATCGCCGGCGTCATCAACGAGATGACTTTCCTGACGCCCTCATCCGCAAGACTCAGGACAGGCGTAAAACGAAAACCAACCTTTAGCAGCGACGGCACCTGCATCAGGAACTGCGCGCCGCCGCCGATCAAAGTGCCGATCGCCATACCGATGATCGCCCACTGCGCCGTAGACGCCGGTACGATATCTCGATCTGCCGAGCGCTCCCAGCCGCCGCCGCTGAGCCAGTAGGCGAGGCCGAGGCCGAAAATGATCGACACGATGTTAAAGACGGTCGAGGCCGATGCGGGGATGCCAAAGATGCCCTTTGTATTCAGCACGCCCATCGCGACGGCGGCCAACGCGACGAGCAGGATAAATGGAAACATTATCTGCGTCATCGTGGTCGCAAGCGCAGCCTTCTCAGGCGAGAAACCGTCCGCGATCAAGTCGACGAATTGACGTGAAAAGATCACGCCGATGATGCAAATGACGCTCAGGACGACGGCGAGCAGGTTGAGTACCAGGCTCGCAAGCCGCCATGCTTCCTTTTCACTGCGGTTGATCTGGTAGTCGGTAAACACCTTTACAAAGGCGACCGACAAGGCTCCCTCGGCAAAGAGGTCGCGGAGTACGTTTGGTATGCGAAACGCGACAACGTAAGCGTCGTAGAGAAATCCGGCACCGAAATACCGGGCAAAGATCATCTCGCGCGCAAGCCCAAATACGCGTGAGAACATCACGGCGATCGACACGATACCGGCCGATCTGGCGACGCTTTGCTGTTTTGTGGGTTGTGAAGCCCCTTGCTCAGGTTCGGCTAGCGACTCGGGAACTTCGTCGGCTGTGAGGGGCTGATCGGGCTCGCTCATTTGATAAGGCGAGATTATCTCATAAAAAGAAAGAACAGGCCGAAAAGCCTGTCCTTTGCATTGAACATTTAACTTAGATCTACTCGCCGCCGTAACCGCCGCTGGCGGGATAGCTCACACGCGACCGGGCGAGCCGCGTCTCGAGCGACATCGCGTCGTACGTGATCGGCGTGGGCCCGCCAAACTGCCACTGGACGAGCGACACGAATGAATTCTGGAAAGCGCGAAACTTAGCAACGCTGCCCCGCTGGTTAAAGATCACGAACAAGAGCCGACCATTCTTCGTGCTGATCTCGCCGGCAAGTGCACTGGCACCGCCATCGGTGTTACCAAGCGTGCCGGTCTTGCCGACGACACTGCCGCGGGCCCAGTCGGCGTCAAAACGCTCTTCGAGGGTGCCCTTATCCACGCCCGCGACCGGCATGATGTCGGCGAATGTCATCTTGTAACGCGCGAGGTCCGATCTCAGCGACCTGAGCAGCTTCATCATCGCATTCGGCGTGACACGGTTATAACCGAGACCGCTCGAGGTCGCGAGCGAGAATTCGTAAGGCGGCACATTGGCGTTCAGCTGCACAAGGCGAGCTACCCCATAAGGCCCGCCGACGAGGTCGCCGAGGCGCTCGGCAAGGAAATTATTTGAATAGCAAAGCGTCGCCTTTATGATCTCGCGTATCGGCGTCGACTCATGCGAAAAGAGCAAATGCAGGCTGCTCGGTATCGGCTGGACGTAAACGGCACCGGTGAAATTGACGCTCGGCACACCTTGCGTCTGTCCGTACTTGCCCGAATACGAGAGATAATTAAGCCATGCACGCGTCGCGGCTGCGGACCGCTTTGCTGCATCGACGGTCGCAAAGAGTGTCTGGCTCGAGGCGGCCGGCGACGCTGAGTAATTCATCGAGAAATTATCAGTTACCACGAGATCGCCGCTGACCGAGCGAATCCCGAGACGATTCAGTTCGCTCGCTATCGTTACGGCATGCTCGTAATTGAACACGGGATCGCGGCCCGATACATACACGTTGCCGTTAAGCACGCCGGTCGTGCGATCGATCACGCCATCGGTGTACACACTGGTGACAAATCTGAAGTCCGGCCCAAAAGTTTTGAGCACTGCATATGCCGTTGCGATCTTTACGTTCGACGCAGGATTAAAGCTGAACGTCGCATTGCTCTCGAGCACGACATTGCCGTCCATCGACTCGACCAATACGCCCGAGTATCCCGGTATCTGTACCTGCGCAAGTGCCGGGAAGAGTGTCCTGATGCTGCTCGCAGATGGCAGTCCCTCAGTGGGCGCCGCGGTCGAGCTTGAGGTGCGCTGAACGAGGGGTGTCGGCGACGGCTGGGCACGCAGCTCGGACTTGACCTGCAGATCCTGCACCAGCGGCGGACGGCTGGTCTGCGCGAACGCACTTCCGGCCGCAAGGGCCAAAAACGCCAGTACTACAAATGGGGATCTCAGGGAATATCTGTTCATTAGGACTCGAACGGCTGGTCTCGAACGGGGCAGGTTCATTGTCGCGTTTTGACGCGAACGCAACCTAGTCTATCACGGCTCTGCGACCGAAATCCACGCTTTTTATGCGACCGCGTCATAACCACCATCCCGGTTTGGATGAGGCAACGGTGGGAGGCGATGCATAGATAATGGCAAGCACCATCCGGTAAGTAGCTTTGTTTCTGGAAAAGGGCGGGCCATATCCATTTTCTTTAAATAGCTCCTCGGCTCGCGGGAGTCTTCCGACCAAACCTGACATACAGCGGGAATCGCTCTCCCAGCAATATGATCTCTCCACAGCCTTCTTCCACCCGAGCTCCGTATTTGGCGGCGGGGACGGGCGAATCTACAGCTTCGCCGCGTACCACGCCTCGCATCCTCATCGTTGACGACTCGAGGGTCGCGAGAAGCGTGTTTGTGGCCGCGCTCGGCGGAAAGTACGACTGTCTGACGGCTGAGTCATACGACGACGCGCTCGAGTGTCTCAGAATGCACGAGATCGACCTCGTCCTCTCAGACGTCATAATGCCCGGGCTGTCCGGCGTTGAATTGCTGCGCAAGGTGATCGCGACCTTTCCGGACACGGCCGTGATCATGGCGTCGAGCATCGACCGGTCACAGCGTGCGCTCGACACACTGCGGCTTGGCGCAATGGATTACCTGATCAAGCCCTGCGACACCGACGTCCTGCAGCTGACCGTCGAGCGCGCTCTCGAGCGCCGCCAGCTCCTCATCGATGCACGAAAATATCGCAATGACCTTGAGGTCCGCAATGCCGAGCTTGTCGCAAGCAAGGCCGAACTTCAACGCCTGCAGGCCCAGGTCATCCAGAACGAGAAAATGATCGGCCTCGGCCAGATCGCTGCCGGCATTGCTCACGAGCTCAACAATCCCGTCGCGTTCTTAACCGGTAATCTCGAGATGGTGAGCGAGACCGTCGGGGCAATCGCTCGGCTCGTGGAGTTTTATGACTCGGCGGAACTGCCTGAGAGTGTCGCCGGCGAGGCCGCTGCGATGCGAGAGGCGATGCCAGAACTTGGAATGGCCGGTGAACTCGACCAGATGCTCGCCGATTGCCGAGAGGGCACCGAGAGGATCCAGGACATCGTTCAAAACTTAAGAACCTTTTCTCACCTCGACGAAGCAAAATTCAAGAGGACCGATGTCAACGCCGATATCGATGCGACGCTGCGGCTGCTCTCGCAATATTTCCGCGGCGGGAACATAACCGTGACGAAAGACTATGGCGAATTGCCGCCCACCGACGCGTTCGCCAGTCAGCTGAGCCAGGTCTGGATGAATCTGCTGGTGAATGCGGCCCAGGCGATAGGCGACAAGCGCGGCGAGGTGGTCATCACTACAGCCTGCGACGGGGACGAGATCGTCGTCACGGTGGCCGACAACGGCGGCGGCATCGCCAAACAGCATCTCGGGCGGATCTTTGAGCCGTTCTTTACGACCAAGCCGGTCGGCGAAGGGACAGGCTTGGGATTGTCGATCACATTTGGCATCGTCGACCGGCACGGCGGTACGATCGCCGTCGAATCTCAACTCGCCGTCGGCACAACTTTTACGGTAAGGCTGCCGGTGAAGATGGCGCTGGAAATGACGCAGGCTGAGACCGCGATAGAGATGTATGAGATGTAGCTAATAAGGAAACTCCCAAAAAATGAAGTACAAGATCCTTTTCGTCGACGATGAACCCGCTAATTTGAGGCTCCTCGAGCGCCTCTTTAACCAGGAATATGAGGTTGTGACCGCCGGCTCAGGAGCCGAGGGCCTCGAGGTGTTATCACGCCACGATGTCGCGATCATAATCAGTGATCAGCGCATGCCAGGCATGACCGGCGTTGAATTTCTAAAACGTGCGGCCGAGCAGCGGGCGAACACCGTCAGGTTCGTTCTGACCGCTTACACCGATGTCGAAGCCCTGGTCGACGCGATCAACTCGGGCGTCGTTTACAAGTACCTGGCAAAGCCGTGGAACAACGCAGACCTCAGGCAGGCGATACGCCGCGGTGCCGAGCATTACGAGACGCTGCGTTCGCGGGCGATACTCGCGCAGGAAAACGAACGTCTAAAGGTGCGAAACCGCGGCATGCTGCGAGGCTATATCAACCTCGCGATGGAGCTGCTGTCTCAAAAGGGCGGACAGTTGACCGATCATTCACGCCGGACTGCCGGGTACGCGGCTGCGATCGGCCGCAGCATCGGCCTCGACAGCGGTGAGGTCGAACTCCTGTACACCGCCGCACTGCTGCATGAGGTTGCTCATGTGCGAATGCCGCCGCAGATGCTCGTCCGCAATGCGCCGCTCGCCGTCGAGGAGCTTTCTCTCGTGCGTGAACAGCTGCAGCGGGGTGTACAGCTGATCGCCGAGGTGCCCGGCCTCGAGGATGTAGCCGTCGCGATCATGTACCACCATGACCATTTTGACGGGCACGGCTCACTCAACGGCTTAACGGGCGACCGCATACCGCTCCACTCGCGCATACTCGCCATAGCTGACGCGTACGATCGGATGAGACATCCGTGCACGGTGTCAGCCGGGTTTACGCACGAAGAGGCACTGCATGTCCTGCAGTCAGCGGCAAACCGGCTGTATGATCCTGACCTGGTAAAAGTTTTTTGTTCGCTCGGAGTAGAGAATGGCAGGCCGGTTGCGACAGAGCCTGAGGACGAGGACGAGACGGTCGAGGCGTTGGCCGCCTGACCTTGGTCATCAGATGGCCTTGGTCATCGTGATGCGCGTGCCGTCATCGGTGTCGTCGACGGTCACGTCGTCCATCAGGCCGCGCATCAGCTTTAGGCCCCAGCCACGGCGCCCGTTTTCCGCGTCGGCCTCGGTGATCTTTCGATCAGCGAGGCGCAGGCCGCGGTTCGCGACGCTGATCGTCAGCTTGTTGTCTGCGACCCCAAATTTCAGATAGATCTTGCCGTCGGGGCTGAGACTGTGTTCGGCCGCGTTTATGCAGGCCTCTATCAGCGCCGTCCGTACCTGGTTGACCGTTTTCTGCCCGATATTGTGTTCCTTAGCGATCTCGTCGAGCGCTCGTACCGCGGCGATCTCGCTATCGCCGCCCATCGGCACGATAACGTCGTGCTCGACGCCTGTAATGCTGGCGGGCGCTGCATTATTTGAAGCGAGGTGCTGCCGAAGCAACTCGACCTGGCGGCGGTTTGACCCGATGCCGCCCCGCTCACGTATCGCGGCGAGAGCCTCGTCGTTAAAGCCCTCAGGAGCCACGAGCCAGATCGTTACATTTGAAAGGCCGCTTTCGACGGCGACCATCTCGAGCCGGTCCAGCCAAAACTCAGCGACATCGCGGGTCGCCTCGAGTTTTGATTCAACCTCGGCGGCGAGCCATGTGACCGGCTGCCGTTCGCTATCAAAACCAACCCCGACAGCGGCCCGTTCGCGGGTGGTCAGCTCGCCGATCGGCGAATAGAACGCAGATGCGTGTGTCGAAAATACGATGTCCGGCAGATTCACAAGCTCCGTTTCTTGTGCGATGGCGGCGTCGATCGCATCGTCAGCAGCGCCCTTGAGCCTCTCTCGGTATTTGTCGTGATCCAGCAGCACTCGCGGCACCCGTTGCCCGTCGAGGACGCTGAGCAGCTGCTGCAGCCCGATCGCGGCCCGATTGCGGTAAAGCGAGGCCATCAACTGCGGAGCACGCGTAATCGTCTCGATGATGGTATCGGCGAGAACGATCGCCCGCAGCTGGCCGTCAAGCTCAAGCCGCGAGCGCAGGCGTATGTGATCGGCGAGAACGACGTCATTCTCGTCTATCGCGATCCAGCCTGACCGGGCCGAGATGAACTCGCGGTGGTTCAGGGCCTGCACGAGGCGGCGCGAGGTCTCGATGTCGGTCTTGAGATGACGCTGCCAGTAGGTCTCAGACGTCTGGCCGCTCTCGAGCGTGCGCACGAGCATCGTTAGCAGGTCGCGTTCCGAGCCCGGCGGAACTACAGCGTCGAGACGCTCGTCGAGATATCGACGGATACGCCCGCCAAAAAGCTCGTCGCAATAGGCCTTTTCAAACGACTCGAAACTATTCAAGGCCTGGCCCGCCTCAGCCACGGACCTTAAAAGGAGATCGGTATAGACCGCACTGCCGCCAAGCTGCACCGCTATCAGATCGCGTGTCTCAGCATTGATCTCGACGCCGAGTGATGCCGCGAGCGATGCGACCATTGGAGCGCCCGCATCGAAGGTCAGCCGCTCGATCGCCAAGGTGTCAAATCGAGCACGTGCGAATAGCGATCGCCTCGGGCCTGCGAGGACGAATGACCCCCGACGTGCCGCGTCGAAGAGGACCTCCATCATTCGCTCGCCATCATCGATGACATCGATATTATCGAGTCCATCGACCATCACGATCGTCGGCACTCCGGCAACGTGGGCGCGCAGGGCCGCACCAAAACAGGTGCGGAGGTATGCCGCGTCCGCTCTATCGGTCGAGCGTTCGAGGACTGCCGACAGCGGCTCGACCCACTTTGCCGCGTCCGCGTCTGCGAGCCCGGCCAACTCGTCGATCGTCGGTGCTATCTCGATGATCGAGGCATCGCCGCGGCGGAACGCGACCGTCTGCAGCAAAAATTCGTAAAGAAAGCGGCGAGCGGCGGCGAGAGCATTCTGGTCGCTTGGTTTCAGCTCAAAGTAGACGGGAGCGATCTCATTCTGTTCCCAAAATAAATGATCGTACGCCTGCCTGAGCAGCTCGGACGTGCCGGCACCCGGAGTTGCGAGGACTACGAGTGAATCACCTGTTCCGGCTAGAGAGGTGACGCGGGAAAGCTCTTTGGCGCGGCCGACGAAAGTATCGGCCGGGACACGAGCAAAGGTCCGTCTTGTCGATGCGTGACTCACCGATGCTTATTTTGCGTGTTCGCTGGTAAAGGTGCCAAAGGAAAGTACGCGATTACGTCCACGGCGCTTGGCCTCGTAAAGGGCCTGGTCGGCTGCAGAGATCAGGTCGGCCGAAATGCAAAGCTCAGCCGAGCAGTGGGCAATGCCGAGGCTGGCCGTGACAGGGCGATAGGGAAACGGGGTGCGCTCGATGTTATAGCGTATGCGCTCAGCGATCGTGAGGGCCTCTTCGCCGGTGGTTTGAGGCAGCAGGATCGCGAATTCCTCGCCGCCCATTCGAGCCGCAACGTCTGCTCCGCGCAGCGTCTCGCGGATCACATTCCCAATGATCTTTAACGCCTCGTCGCCGGCCGGGTGGCCAAACCTGTCGTTGTAGGACTTAAAGCTATCGACATCGAGCATGACAAAGCTCATCGGGAATCCATGCCGGTTCGACCGCTTTATCTCCTCGGCGAGTCGTGCCTCGATATACCGTCGATTCAAGAGTCCGGTAAGTGGGTCGGTTACCGAGAGCTGCTCGAATTCGCCTGCCTTCTCCTTGAGACTGGCTCGATCGATCGCCACCGCGAGCTGCGGGGCAATAGCCTGGAATACTTCAAATGAGCCTCGGTCGAAGGCGGGCTCGCCAATGCGGTCAGTGAAGTTGATGACGCCGAGTTCGCGGCCGCCGAGCGTGATCGGGCAGCTCATAAAGGCGCCGGTGCGATAGTGCCGGTCGGGTGCCGACGGCAGGCCGGTGCGGCTGATGTCTGAGACGATGACGGGCTCGCCTTTCTTGAATACGTGATCAGCAACCCTGCGGCCCGTCGGTTCGAGCGGCAGCGAAGTGTGCGGCGAACCTACGATGGCCTTTAGGGCAAGCTCGTCAGACCGCTCATCAAATACCATCAGCGACGCGCGTTCGGCCCCGAGTGTCTCGGCCGCCGTCTGGGTCAATGTCACCCAGAAATCGTCCGCGTCGATCCTGCGAACGGTCTCGCCGATACGCCTAACGGCGCCGCCGATCTCCTCGCGCCGCGCGACCTCATTTCTAAGGCGAAGTATCTCGAGCTGCGCCGCTATAGATATGCAGGTGCGGGCAATGTGGTCCTTTTTAGCATCGTCGACAGTGTCGAGCACGGCGACAGCGCCGGTGATCTCACTGTCGACGGCGAGCGGAAAGAGAGTCAACGATCTGACCGACTGCCTCTCACCTCGAGGTTTTTCGGTAAGCTCGAGCGGCATCTCGTTAGCGAGAGCGTCAACGAGACGCTCGTCGTCAGGAGCTATGCCAAGGCGTATTCGCCGGCCCTGCATCTCGCCGTAGCCGGCGGTCGTCTCAAATCTATGCTCCCTGCGTTCGAGCCAAAGTAACGCCGTCAGGTCGTACTGGTCAGCCAGAAACTCGAGGATCGCTGCCGCGGCGGCGCTGTAATCCATCTTGAGCAGCGAGCCAAAGAACGAACGCCACGCCCGCGAGCCTTCGAGCCGACCTGTATTCGGGGCGTCAGACGGCAGGTCAGGCGCCGCAGGGTCGATATCGACCTGAGGAGCCGGCGCGGGTTTCTCTGACGGGGCCGAAAGACCGAATTGGCGTTTGAATTTCTCTACAATGCTGGTTGTCTGGCCTCCGGCGGCGGGCTCAGTTTGCGTTTGCGGCCGCGGTTCCTCGACCGCTGTTACTGCGTCGCGCTTTCCGGCCTTGAGGCGTTTGGCATCGGCGGCGGCCAACTTTTGTACGGTCTGCTCGACAATGTCACGGGACTGGCTGATCAGCACATTTTCGAAAAATCGGGCTGTCTGGTGCGATCGCCAATCGCCCGAGATCGCCCGCTGAGTAGCTCGCCGGTAATTCTCTGACTTAACAAACGTCCTGCCCACGATGGCCACAAGCGGAGGTTCGATCGACCGCAATGGCATCGCGATGCATTGCAGGCCCGCATGACACTCGTAAGCGACGCCCTTGCCGGTCCCGAATGCGCGGTCATAGGCCTTGCCGCAATACGCCGCACAAGCGGGCGAGAAGGTCTCGTCCGGGTTGAGCATCCGGCAGATCGAGTTATTATTCCGTTCCGAGACCTGGCGCCCGTCGACGTCGACCAGGGCAAGGGCAAGCCCGGTCTCATTGGCCAAACGGCCAAGCAGCTCGTTTTCGGTCAGCTCGTTCATCTATTAGTCAGGCTTTTCCGCAAGTCTCCCGGGACCGTATGTGCCGGCCCCGATCGCCTTGAACGCGGGATCGGTTAGTGGGTTAAACAGCCAATCATACGCAGATTTCATTAAATATATGATGCCGCTCAGCGGGTGCGTATACCAGCGCCGCGGCTTCTATTTCTCGTCATATGTCCGCCAGAAGACGTTTCCGGCGGCCATCTGAGCTTATGTTTTTATTAGATGCCGCGAGCAACGACGGAGTGAGCCGAAGGCTCGGCGGCAGATGCCATCATCCTAGGTTTATAACGCAGGTGCGGAGGTATTGAATATGATCAACGATTACGAAGCGGTTACCCCGATGACTGTAGATGCGCAGCCCGTAGGCGGCGGTGCAGAGATCGATAACGACGATGTTATCTCGACGCTTAACAATTTGATCGAGACGTGCAGGGACGGCCAGGAGGGCTTTAGGGAAGCAGCCAATGGCGTAGAGAGGTCAGACCTAAAGACATTTCTCAACTCGTGCTCTCTCGAGAGGGCTCAATTCGTCGGTGAACTCCAGGCCTTGGTCCGCGAGTTGGGAGCTGAGCCGACCGACAGCGGCAGCTTTGCCGGGTCGATACACCGCGGCTGGATAGATCTCAAGGCCGCGATCACGGGCAGGGACGACGAGGCCATCCTTAACGAATGCGAGCGGGGCGAGGACTCGGCAAAGAGCAATTTCAACGATGCTCTCAGGGCTAATCTGCCGGAGAATGTTCGCAGTGTTGTCGAGCGGCAGGCTGCGTCCGTAAGAGACAAGCACGACCGGATCAAGGCACTCAGGGACTTTTCTAATAACCAGACATCGAGTTCAGCGGGCGGCGGGCTCAGCTGATATGTGAGAGTAGAAAACCCGTCATTTCTCCTTAGTCGGAAAAAGGCCCAGCAATGGGCCTTTTTCTTTTACTCAGGTTTTTCGACGCCGCGTCCGGCAGCCCCATTTTCCTTAATGTCGGGATGCTCGGGGGAGATACGGATGCAGGCAGCGTAATGCCGCGGTTTTATCTCGACCAGTCTCGGCACGATCTGCTTGCACTCCGCGATCGCGTACTGACACCGCGTGTGAAAGGGACAACCCGACGGCGGATCGATCGGCGACGGCACATCGCCGCGAAGTATGATCCGCTCGCGTTGGGCCTCGACCTGCGGGTCGGGCACCGGCACCGCAGAGATAAGCGCCTGGGTGTATGGCATTAGCGGGTCGCGATAGATCTCGCGTCCGTCGGCAAGCTCGACGATGCGGCCGAGATACATAACCGCGACGCGATCTGAGAGATGCCTGATGGCACGCAGGTCGTGCGAGATAAAAAGGTATGTGAGGTCTCGCTCGGCCTGGAGCTTTTCCATCAGATTCATGATCTGGGCCTGGATCGAGACATCAAGGGCCGAGATCGGCTCGTCCGCGACGATAAACTCAGGTTCGACGGCAAGCGCTCGCGCGATGCCGATACGCTGCCGCTGACCGCCGGAAAACTCGTGCGGATAACGTTTGATAAAGCGCCGGTTAAGCCCGACCGTCTCCATCAGCTCCTCGACGCGCGATGTCACCGAGCCATTTGCCAGCCCGAATGTCTTGATCGGCTCGCCAATGATCTGACCGACCGTCATACGCGGGTTGAGGCTTGCGTACGGGTCCTGAAAGATCATTTGCAGGTGCTTGCGCTGCTCGCGCATCGCCGACTTTGAAAGATGGGCCAGGTCTTTGCCGTTGTAGACGACAGAGCCGCTCGTCGGCTCGGTGAGTCTCAACACGGCACGCCCGAGCGTCGATTTACCACAGCCCGACTCGCCGACGAGACCGAGCGTCTCGCCCTTTTTGATACCGAGGGACACTCCATCGACGGCCTTCACGAGTTTGGACGAGCGAAAAAGTCCGCCGCCAGAGCTGTAGTAGACCTTTAGGTCCTGGAGCGATATCAGATCTTTTGTGTCTGTTTCCATTATTCCGGCTACTTTATGGGCGGCTCGATAGTGACCGGTGACTCGGTGTCGTAGTTTACGGTCATCTCCTTTAGCACTCCATTTGAGTAGGTAACATAGACCTTCATCGGTAGTCCGCTGTCTTTTCCGACCCAGATCTTGCTGTTAAATGGGTAGTCGCCCTTTGGCGTCACATTCGAGTACGTATAGACGAGTGCGGGCTTGCCGTCGAGCGTCTCGGCGCCCTCAAACTTAACGTCCTTGAGAGACTTGAGGCCTTCCTCGGTAAATGAGTCTCGCAGCGTCGGTATCGCGCTGGCGTTGCCAGGCGTCTTTATCCACCTTCCGCCGGCCTTCATATATGAGTCGCTGCCGATCATGATCATCTCCATCCCGGCGCCTGTGCCGCCGAGATACGACATGTGATACCTGTCGGGCGCAAGGTAGTCGACCTGTGACTTGATCTCGGTCTGGCCCATGCCTTCCATCTTTGCCGAGAACGACTTTAAGGCTATGAACTTCTGGGCCGCCGCTACAACATCCCCGCGAGGGTCCGAGCCTCCGCTTGCTCCGCCGCCTGCCGAGCCGCCGCCGGTCTGGCCGGTGCCCGGGATCCATTTGCATCCGAGCGAAACGGCGGCGATCAGCATCAATACGAGAGTGAGGTTTTTCATACGGTCTCCCTGCCGGCAAGCGACTCCGCATAAACCTCAGCGGCAAAATGACATAACGAACGGTGCCCTTCGTTTATCTGTACAAAGGGCGGAAACTCACGCGTGCAAATTTCCTCGGCCCGTTCGCACCGCGGCTGGAACGGGCAGCCCGGCGGCAGGTGTGCAACGTCGGGCGGCAGGCCGGGGATCTGATAAAGCTCTTTGCCTTGTTCATGTGCGGGGTCCGGAACGCTCCGCAGCAGGCCCTTTGTGTAAGGGTTTGCCGGCGTTGCAAATAGCTCGCGGGTCGGTGCCTGCTCAAAGACCTTGCCCGCGTACATCACGATGATCTTGTCGGTCATGCCCGCAACGACGCCCAAATCGTGCGTTATCAGGATCACGCTCGTACCCATTCGCTCCTTTAGCCCCTTGATGAGTTCGAGGATCTGGGCCTGGATGGTAACGTCGAGCGCAGTTGTCGGCTCATCGGCGATCAGCAGCTCTGGGTCGCAGCTCAGGGCCATCGCGATCATGACGCGTTGCCGCATACCGCCCGAGAATTGATGCGGATACTCGTTGACGCGCGTCTCTGCATCAGGAATGCCGACGAGCTTGAGCATCTTGATCGCGTGCTCGTATGCCTGCTGCTTTGTGTGGCCGAGATGCAGCTGCGTGACCTCCATCAGCTGCTTTGAGATCTTGAGAAACGGGTTGAGCGACGTCATCGGGTCCTGAAAGATCATCGCGATGCGTTTGCCCCGGATCTTTCTGACCTGGTCGAGCGGCAGCCGCAGCACGTCAATACCGTCAAAGACGACGTCGCCGCCCGCGATCTTGCCCGGCGGCTCCTGAATGAGCCGCATCACCGACAGGTTTGTGACCGATTTACCGGAGCCCGACTCGCCGACGATGCCGAGCGTCTCGCCTTTTCCCAGGTCAAAGGTGATGCCGTCAACGGCCTTGACCAACCCATCCTCTGTTTGGAAGTAGGTTTTGAGGTCTTTGACCGAGAGAATTGTGCCGTTGTTGCTCATCACTATTTTGTTCGAACCTATCACTTTTCACTTATCACGTTGCACTTATTTCGGGGTAAGTAAAACGTGACGAGTGTAAGGTGATATGTGAAGACGGGCGTTCAAATGTCTAAAACTTTCTTGTCTGCGGGTCTAACGCGTCCCGCAAACCGTCGCCCAAAAAGTTTAGGGAAAACAGGGCCAATGCCATTGTCACCCCCGGGAATATCAGCTGCCACGGGAATATAGCTACGTTTTTGATCCCATCTGCCGCGAGGCTGCCCCATGAGGCGAAAGGTGCCTGTACGCCGAGGCCCAGAAACGATAGAAAGGCCTCGGTGAGCATCACGCTCGGTATCGTCAGCGTAGCGTAAACGACGACAGGCCCAAGCGCGTTAGGCACTAAATGGCGAAAGACGATGCCCATCGTTGAAACGCCGGTGGCCCGCGCCGCCATGACGAATTCCTGATTTTTCAGCGTCAGTATCTGGCCCCTTACAACTCGCGCCATCGTCAGCCACGACACCAGTCCGAGAGCAAAGAAGAGAAGGAAGATCTGGCTGAGTCCTTGATTGCCCTCGCCGCCAACCCGCGCCGATGTCCACGCGATCCACTCCGGCGTGTTAGGGCCGCCAAATACCGAGAGCAGAACGATGACGATCAGTATGTACGGGATGGAATATAGGATATCCACGAACCGCATCATGATGTTGTCGATACGCCCGCCGAGAAAGCCCGCTATAGCACCATACGACACGCCGACGATCAATGAAACAACTGTCGATATGAGGCCAACCATCAGCGAGATGCGCCCGCCCTGCAATACACGGGCGAGGATATCGCGGCCTGTGTCGTCGGTTCCCATCAGATGCTGCCACGAGGGCGGGAGCGACGTTACCAGATCGTTGTCCGTGGGGATCATGTCATAGGTATAACCCGTCGTCCATTTGATGATGACCGGCCCAATGATGACCGCAACGACCATTATCACGAGGACAATGAGCCCCAGGAACGCGAGCTTGTTCTTTAAAAGGCGCCGCCATGCATCACGCCACAGCGAGGCACCCGAGGTCTTGTTTTCGAGTTCAGCGGCCATGGTTATTCGTACCTTATCCTCGGGTCTAGGAACCCATACGAGACGTCGACCAACAGGTTGAATATCATGATCACGATCGACAGAAAGGCGACGATGCCAAGGATCAGCGGCTCGTCGCGGTTTAGCACCGACTGGATAAAGATGTTGCCGAGACCCGGAATGGCGAAGACGCGCTCGACCACGACAGTGCCGGCCAGCAGCGCAGCCAGCGCCGGGCCGGTGAATGAGACGACAGGTATCAACCCGCCGCGGATCGCGTGGCGAAGCAAGATGCTCTTTTCGTCAAGACCCTTGGCCCGGGCCGTGCGTATATAATCTGAGCGCATCACCTCGAGCATTCCCGCTCGCGTAAGCCTCGCGATATACGCGGCGTAGATCGCCGCAAGCGTTACGACCGGCAGCACGAGCGCCGACGCGCTGCCCCAGCGTGCCGGGGGAAACCAGTAAAGCCAGAACGAGAATACGAGAACGAGCAGCGGCCCGAGAACGAAGTTTGGCACCGAGAGGCCAAGCATCGCGAGCGACATCGACCCGTAATCAAAGCGCGAGTTTTGATCGAGCGCCGCAATGATGCCTGCTGTCAGTCCAACCACCAAGGCCAGGAGGTAAGCGAGTATGCCGAGCGTCGCCGAGTAGGGCAGATGCCGCGCGATGATCTCATTCACCGTCTGGCCCTCATACTTGAGCGAACTGCCAAAATCGCCGCGAGCGACGTTGCCGATCATTATGCCGTACTGCACGTACCAAGGCTTATCGAGGCCGTACTTTGCACGGATATTTGCCTCGACGGCGGGTGCCAATTTCTTTTCGCCGGTGTAGAAATTACCCGGCGCCAGCCTGATCAGCCCCCACGTTAGCGTGACCACAAGCAAAGCCATCGGGATGATGATGATCAGGCGTTTGAGTATGAACTGGAGCATGCTCTGGTTACGGTTTTGCTATGATCGGCTGACTGCCTGCCAGCTCGCTAAGCTGCCTGGCTACCTGCGGGTCGACCGCATCCATGATGTTATCGACATCCTTGTCCCATTTCGCCTGGTCCGGCTCGATGTAGACGAACTTCCACGGCAGCAGCGTTCCCGGGTTGGGATACATGCCCTTAACGTATGGCTTTTTCATCCAGTTCGTCGCGTTGACCGTGAGCGGTACGACTATCGCCTGGTCCAGCAGATAATACTCCGCACGAGCGAGTTTCTCATATCTCAGCTGGGGATCGAGCTCAGCATTTGCTTCGTCGATCATTTTGTCGAACTTTGGATCGGCAAACCCTGTGTCGCCGTTGTTGTCCCTGCCGTAATGAAGGCCGAGGAAGGTGAACGGGTCCATATAGTCGCCCGACCACAAAAGCTGCGCAAACCCGCGGTATTCCTTGGTATGACGCTCGGCAAGGAAGGTCTTAAATTCCATCGTCCTCAGCGGCACGGTCACGCCAATGTTGCGACGCCACTGTGCCTGGACAAACTCGGCGATCGCCTTATTGTTCTCGTTGGTGTTGAAGACGATCGCGATCTCGTCTGTCGGGAATGTCGGGCAAACCCATCCGTCGCCCTGCTTCTGGACCGGATAGCCGCCGTCGGTCAGCGTCTTGCGCGCGAGCTCAGGGTCAAAGCCATAGTGCTTTGCCCACTGCTCGGGCGTCTCGCCGGCCTTTTGTCTCAGTTCCTCGCCGACCTTCTTCATCGCGGTGTCAAAGGCCGGATATGTCCCCTGCGGCGTCACGCCATACAGCGGCTTTGTCACCTTTCGAAACTTTGAAAGAGCTTCTCTATCCACACCGAGCGCGAATGCCCGCCGCACCTTCTGGTTATCAAAGGGCGGCTTGGTGATATTCATCGCGTAGGTCGCGGTCGCATTCTCAGGAAAGTTTAAGTACTCGTCCTTATAATCACGTATCTGATCGACCCACGACGCGAGCACCGTGTGATTGAGAAACGCATCGATCGCACCCGCCTTATAGAGATTAAGCTGAGTCGCATTGTCCTCCACCGGGAGGAACTCGATGCCGTCCAGATGGACGTTCGCCGTGTCCCAGTAATTTGGGTCACGCTCGAGGATGAGAGCGTCGTAAGGACGGTGCTGCTTTACGCGGAAGGGGCCGCAGGTCGCAATGTGCTCGGGACGGGTCCATTGAATGCCCCACTTCTCGACACTCTGCCTCGGTACCAGCCTGAAAAATTGGTGTGCGAGCAGGCCCAGAAAGTACGGGGCGCTCTGCCGCAGCGAGATACGCACCGTATATTTGTCGACCGCCTCGACCCCGATGTCCTCAGCCTTGACCGGCACAAACTCGGCGCCCTCGACGGCGGCCTTGAGTTTGGGGTTGGCATCGATCTGCTTTTGGCGCTTTGCCGTGTCGCCCTCGAGCGTCAGGCGAGCGGGCGAGTGCAGAAACGTGTTGAAAGCGGTCTCGGGGCCGACGGTCGGCTCGGGCGGCGTATCGGTGCCGCCAAAGTCCCTGTCGAGCAGAAAGGCATCGCCCTTCTTAACAAAGACCTGGCCGCCGTTGTATGCCTCAGAATACTTGACGCCAAACCCGAGGTTAGCAGTGCGCGAGGCCGTGGCCGGGGCAAACCCGCGACGGATCGAGTAAACAAAATCCTCGGCCGTGATCGGCGTACCGTCGCTCCATTTACCGTTTTCGCGCAGGTGAAAAAGAAATTCGTCGACCTTGGGACTGATCTCCCAGGTCTTGGCCAGCGCGGGTATCGGCTGCTGGTCTTTGGGTCCGTACTCGACAAGGCCCTCGTAGAGCGCCATGAAGATGCGTGCCTCAGGCTGACCGTCCGACACCTGCGGGTCGAGGCCCTCAGGCTCTGAACCCGAGATGTACCGCAGCACGTTGTCCTTAGGCGCCACCGTCTTGCCGAAAAACCTTGAGGCGCTCTGCGTCGAGCAGCCGCCCGCTATCAGCGAGCAGAGCAGCAGCAGAGAGACGAGACGATATTGGCCGGTGAGCATACGAAGAATATACCCCAAATATGTTGCGAAAAACGGAGAGAGTTAAATTCCAGCTTACGATTCGGATCAGCGGCGGTCCGGTTGCCAGCTGTTATCGATGCTAACGTTCTTGACCGAGGCCGGTCCGAGTCCGTTGACCGTAAACCCATGCACGTAAGGCTTTACGAGCGAGTACGATAAGGGAAAGTAGAGCGGTATGACATTGAGATCATATACCGCGTCGGCCTCGGTGATGACCTGCGTCACCGGCGCCGATTCCACGGGTGCGGCGGCGTTGAGCTCCGCTATCGCCGACGGCCCGCCTTTCACCGGGTCTAAAGGCCGCTGGTCGGGTGCAGCGGCGGCCTGTTTCAGCGGGCTGCCGAGGATCGCGGTCATCCCGGACATCTCATCAACCGTTGGCAGGACCACGCCCCGACGCATCAGATCGTACTCGCCGTTCGCCTTTACAGCGTCCAGCTCATTCGGTTCTTTTACGATCACCGCGGTGTCAAGGTTTAGGTTTTGCTTCCACATCCGGGCTACGGTCCGTGCGATACGCAGCTGGGTGTCGTTGCGGTTTACCACGAGCCGGATGATGGGGAAGTTGACGCCGCCGGCGTAGCCTGCCTTATCAAGCAGGTCGCGGGCACGCTGAACGTCGAAGGTCAGCGGGGCAAGTTTCTTGTCGCCAAGCGGCAGCAGACTGGCGGCCGGTGCTGTTGCTCCCTCGAGCTGTCCGTCGGCAAGCTTCTCGCGGTCGATCGATATTGCCAACGCCTCACGGACCCGACGGTCGTTGAATGGCACGCTCGCGGTATTCACCTCATACAGGTTTACAGCGCTATGTGTCGTCTGCCGAAAATCGTCGTACGGGCTGAGCAGCTTTAACGCGACCGGCTCAAATTCGGCATTAGTGACCGCATCGACCTCGCCGGCCTTATAGGCGTTGAGCGCCGACTCGGCAGTTTCCTTGGGCACAAATCGCACACGCTCGAGGTTTACATTTGCGCGGTCCCAGTACGTTTCGCTGCGTTCCACGACAACGCCGTCGCTGCCGACCGATGCCACAGTGAAGGCTCCGCTCGTGACGACATCCTTATCGAGGCCGTCAGTATCAAATTCCGCACCATCGCCGTAGATGGGATAAAAGACGGGGTTTGCGATCAGCCTGGGAAAGTCCTTGTCAGCGACCTCGAGCGTTACCTCGACCGTACGATCGTCGAGAGCCACAACGCCAAACGGCTTTTCTTTCTGTTTCGCCGGTTCCTTGGCCTGCTGCTTTGCATTATCGCGAGGCGGCCCGACACGCGGCGGCCCAACACGCGGCGGAATAGGCTCGTCAACCTGCTCCTGCGGGATCACAGTGCCGGCGAGTCCCTGTGAGTTGACAGGCTGCGGTGTTGGGGTCGTATGGGTCTGCTGCTGGGTCGCGGCTGGCCTTTCGCCCTTGATCCCGACGATATTCTGTATCAGCTGGGTGTGTGCCGCCTTATCGCCAAGGGCTCCGAGCCGACGCCACGAGGTCACCACATCGTCCGCGACGACGCGTTTGCCGTTAGACCAACGCGCGTCCTTTCTCAGCTGAAATGTCCATACCCGAGAGTCCGGGGACGACCATTTTTCGGCCAGCGCGGGTTTCGCCTCGAGAGTTTGCGGGTCGAGCTCGGTCAGACCCTCAAAAATGGTGCTGGCAACATCCGTCTCGGGTGCCGCGGCGGCCCTTGCGGGATCAAAGCTCTTTGGCAGCTTGCCGTTCGTCCAGCGGAATTCCTGCTTTGGCGGCGGTGCCGTGAGCGCTATAAAGGGCTCGGTCGCCGGCTTTTGAATGCTCGTGCACCCGGCGAGGAGAAGGGAAAAAAATAGAGCGATAGTTGTTCGCCCTATCTTTACTTTTGATCGTGAGACTCGGCTTCTCAATGACCTGTCATTCTAAGTTGGTCGACTATACTCTCGACCTGTTTTCGCGTCGCCTCGAAACCCGCTGAGGTGTCGATCAGATAGTCCGCAAAAGCTTTCTTTTCCTCTTGCGGCATTTGTGCGGCGATGCGTTGCCGGGCGTCCGTCTCGCTATAACCATCGCGTGACATCAGCCGCTGCAATTGTATCTCAGGCTTACACCAGACAACAATTAGTTTGTCAAAACGCTTATATCCGCCCGACTCGATCATCAGGGCCGCGTCGATGACAGCGATCCCGTCAGGATCTGACCTCTCGACGGTGCTGATCCACTCGTCCTGTGCGGCGATAACCCTTGGATGAATAATAGAGTTCAAAAGCTGCCGCTTTTCCGTATCGGCAAATACTATATTTCCCAGTTTCTTTCGATCGAGCTCACCGGACGCGTCCAAAATACCGGTGCCGAAATGACTTACGACCTCACTCAGGCCGTCGGTGCCCTTGGCGACGACGTCCCGCGCCGTGTGATCGGCGTCGAGCACATGGCAGCCCATCTCACGAAGCACGCTGCAAACAAAAGATTTGCCGACGGCGATCGAGCCTGTGAGACCGACCTTTACCATCAGGCCGCGCGATTGTGGCGCTTTGCCAGCTTATCGACGTTGTATTCCGCGATCTCGGTGAGCGTCAGGTCGAGCTCATCGGCGCAGGCCGAGATGTACCACAGCACATCGCCAAGCTCGTCCTTTAGCTTTGTCCTGATCTCGTCGTTGATCACGCCGCCGTGATCACGCTGGATCTTTTTGACGATGTTCGCGACCTCGCCGGCCTCGCCCGCGAGGCCCAAGGTCGGATACTCCAGATTGGACAGCCGCCGCGGGTAGAGGGCAGTCTGGCTGGCCTCAGATTGATATTCTTCAAAGTTCATATTCCTCTTCGCATCTTTGCGGCCTTCAGCGTATTTTTCATCAGCATCGCTACCGTCAGCAGGCCGACGCCGCCGGGCACCGGCGTAAAGGCACCGGCCTTTTGGATCGCATCGCGCTGGTTGACGTCGCCAACGAGTGTGAATCCGCGTTTGCCGATCGTCTCGAGCCGCCGCTCAAGATCGTTGGCCGGAAATAGCTCTCTCGCGGCCTCGCTATCGGTCACCTGATTTATGCCGACATCGACGACGGCCGCACCTTCGCCAATGTGATCGGCCGTTATAAAGCCCGCTCGTCCGATGGCGGCGATGAGGATATCGGCTTGTCTCGTGATCGCCGCCAGGTCGCGCGTTCGCGAGTGGCAGATGGTCACCGTCGCATTCTCATGAAGCAACAGCATTGCCATCGGCTTGCCCACGATATTGCTGCGGCCGACCACGACAGCGTGGCTCCCCGCGATATCGATCGCCGAACGCTTTAGTATCTCGATCACGCCCGCCGGCGTACACGGCACCAAGGCATCATGGTCTTGCATCAGCCGGCCCGAGTTTATAGGGTGAAATCCGTCGACGTCCTTTTGCGGGTCGATCAGCTCGAGCACGGCTCGTTCGTCGACGTGCTTTGGCAGCGGCAGCTGTACGAGGATGCCGTCGACCTCGCTGCGAGAGTTTAGATCGCGGACCGCGTCCAGGATCTCTTCCTGACGAGTATTCTCGTGAAAATGCAGATGCTCTGACGTCATGCCGAGCTCCTCGACGGTGCGCACCTTGCTGCCTACATACACGGCCGATGCCGGGTCCTCGCCGACGCGAACTACGGCCAACGTCGGCGCAAGATCATGCCGGGCGTTCATGTCGGCGACCTCGGCCGCGACCTCTGACTTGATGGCCTCAGCGATGGGCTGGCCCTTTAGGATAAGTGCTGACATCGGTTGAATAGAGCTGATTTTATCAGGAAGCAGGCCACTGCTAAAATCGTGCTGATGCATCGCGGTTTCGTCACGGTATTACTCGTCATTGCGGCCCTCATGACCGAGATGGGTGCGGCCGGTCCGCTGCTCGACGCCGAGGTCCGAAAGTCCCTCGATGCGCGTGACTACGACACCGCGATCGGCCGGCTCCAGAGCCTTCGCGACGCAGACCCGGCCGCGTTTGCGGCGAATGATAATGACTACGTGCTCGCACATGTCGCGGAGAAGGCGGGCCGGTATTCACTCGCTATCGCGTCGTACGAGCGCGTCGCTCGCCGCGGTAAAGACCTCGCTCCATACGCGCTCGCTCATATCTCGCGGCTCGCTCGCTCGTCGGGAAACCTGCTCGTCGAGAGAGAGGCATTGACGCGGCTGCGGCTCAGATATCCAACATCCTCGCTGGCCGACGCATCATTCGACCGGCTCGCCGATAACCTGATCGAGGCGGGCAATTACCAGGCGGCCGTCGGTCTCCTCACGTCGACAGTGCCCGGCGCAAATGGCGGCAGTCCGGCGCGCCAGCGGGACCGGACGGGACGACTCGCACTGTCCCTAATGTTTGCCGGCCAGACTGCGCGAGCACGAGAGTTGTTCGCGTCATTGCTCGACGCTACGAACGTGACGCAGCCCGACGATGCGGCGCTTGCGTCGGTCCGCGGGCTCGACACGCTCGATGGTGCAAATGCCTCGCTGCCGCCGGCCGATGATCTGCGGCGAGGCGGTGTTTATCAATACTTTCGCGACTTTGCCGCTGCTCGCCGTCATTATGAGGCAGTCGCGAACGACGGCCATGATACCAGCGCGGCGACGGCCATGCTGCAGATCGGCCGCGGCCTTGTGCAGCAGGGCAACAATGCCGAGGCCATCGGCTGGTTTGAGCGAATAGGCGAGCAATACGCTGACGATCCTGCCGCAAAGGACGGCCTTCTTGCGTTAGCGGCGGCATATTCACGCGTCGGCAAGCCCGATATTGCGATCGCCCGATATCAGTCGTTTATCCAGAAGTATCCCGCCGACGAGCGGCTCGACCGCGCATATCTCAACATCGTCGATGTTCTTCGCGACCGAGGCGAAGACCAGGAGGCTCTTAAATGGTGCTCAAAAACCGCCGATGCCTTTAAGGGTAAGGCACCCGAGGCCGTTGCGATCTTCGCGGCCACCCGCATTTATATAGCCCGTGAGGAATGGCAGGCCGCCCTGGAAAACCTGCAGAGACTGAGGAATTTCGCTGACCTCGGCGGTGCCGGCATTCCGGGCGGTACCACGGGCAGCGAGACCGCCTTTATGCGGGCACGAGTGCTGGAGGCGCTCGGCCGTTACGAGGAGGCCGTTGACACCTTTATCTCGATACCAGACGGCCGCGGCGAGTACTACGGATGGCTCGCGACGGGTCGGCTGCACGATCTTGCCCGCGACGAAAAGGCCGCGCCGGCCATAAAGGCCTGCATCGACACCGCAGCCGCGGGCCTGAATGCTCGCGACCAGAATGAACGCCGCCGCGCCGCCGTCTCCGTCATGCGCATGGCCGATGACCCGAAGCAGCGCGAGCAGGCAAAAGCCGTGTTTGCCGACGCTGCAAAGGCTTCGTCAAGCTATGGGGCGCTCTCATTCACTGAGCCTGAGTTAAAGACCCGCGTCGTTGCCCGCCGCCTGCTCGACCTGTCGATGTACGACGATGCGGCGACAGATCTCGCGGGCGACGAGAGCGGCAGCCTGTCGCTTGCGCGGTCGCGAATGCAAGGCGATGATCCCGCGCCCGGACTCGCCATCGTCGAGTCGGCATGGCGAAAAGTGCCGAGAGACTATCCCGTCGAGATGATGCCGCGCGATCAGGCCGAGCTTTTATATCCGGTCGCTTACAAAGACGAGCTGCTCAAGTACGCCTCGGCTCGAAGCGTCGACCCGCGGCTGCTCCTCGCGCTGATCAGACAGGAGTCGCGTTTCCAGGCCGACGCAAATTCAAACGCCGCAGCACGCGGCCTGATGCAGTTCATCTCGACGACCGCGAACAAGGTCGCCGGCGAGCTCGGCCGGCCCGAGCCATCAGCCGGTGATCTTTATCATCCGCCGACCGCCATTCTGTTTGGTTCGCAGTACACGGCCGATCTCTTTAGCCTCTTTCCCGCAAAGCCCGAAGCCGTGGTCGCGAGCTTTAACGGCGGCGAGGACAATATGAAACGCTGGCTCGACCGCTCTCGTTCGAACGCACCGGAGCGTTACGTGCCCGAGATCATGTTTACCCAGACCAAAGATTACGTGCAGAAGGTAATGGCCAATTACCGGATGTACTGCTATCTGTATAACGATCGTCTCGAAAAGGCGTGACCCGCTTTCGATCCGAGGGCATAACTAGCGTTGCCTTCCGCCGCGATCTACTATTTATCTTTATGCGTCTTGCTTACCTGATACTCGTCCTCGTCCTCATTTCTTCGTGTCAAAAGCCCGGGACCGCACCGCAGCCCTCGGCCAACGCCAAGCGCTATCCGTTCACCGGGAAGGTGGTCTCGGTCGACCGTGCGGCGAAGACGGCCACCATCGATCATGAGGAGATCAAGGACTACATGCCGGCGATGACGATGCCGTTTCCGATACATGCCGACTGGGCCTGGGACGAGCTAAAGCCCGGGGCTGAGATCAGGGCGGAGCTAGTCGTCGATAACACTGCCGACCAGCCTTATTACCTCGAGAATCTCGGCATAGTTGCTGTCGCCGACCCTAATAACCCGGTCGACGTTAACCAAAACTTTGCCCAGGTCGGCCAGCCGGTGCCGGACTTTACGCTGACCAACCAGGACGGCAAACGGATCTCGACCAAAGACTTTCGCGGCAAGGCGTGGGCCCTCACGTTTATTTACGCCAAATGCCCGCTGCCCGAGTACTGCATCAAAATGTCGACGAATTTCAGCGACGCCGTGCACCAGATCGACGCCGACGCTGAGCTTAAGGACAAGGTGCGGCTGCTCTCAATATCGTTTGACCCTGAAAATGATACGCCCGAGAAGCTTCGCTCATATGGCCTCGGCTATCTAGGCAACGGCCCGGACGCAAATTTCAGCATTTGGCAGCTGGCCGTCGGCAGCGACCCCGAGGTCAAAAAGATCGCCGATTTCTTTGGCCTCAGATACGAACGCGACGCCAACGACAAGACCGTCATCAACCACTCGCTCAGGACCGCCGTGATGGACCGGGACGGCAATGTCGTCAAGATCTTTGCCGGCAACGAATGGACGACGTCGCAATTGGTAAAGGAGCTACGCAAGGCCGCGGGGCTCGAGGGCTGAAACAACGCGTTCTACTAATAAGAACCCAGATGGTTTCCCACAATGAGTAAAAAAATAGACATTTCGCAAGTCTTTGAGCGTCTTTTATTGAAGCCGGAGTGGTTCCTTGGTGTCCCATCGATAGTAAGGCTCTCGATGTACATTCAAGGGTACACAGCGGCTCTTCATGAAACCGGGCAGGAATATGACAACACGACTTTTGAAGCGTTTTGCCAATGGGTTCCGAAAAAGCTTCACCAAGGTGTGAGCTTAAGCTGGGCTAGTATCGTCTTTTTTATGTCCGCTCACGATGAAACTCGGTCTATTGAGCTGACAAAGGAATTGTGGATCGAATTCCAGCGTGAGCAAGAGTTCGGTCCACCTCCCGAGCCCGAGCTCATACTCAGTAAGGATCGGGCTTAAGTTATTACGTGGAAAATGGGTTGCGAACCAGGTGCCGCGTCTCTTGGGCTCATTGCCGATCGAGCTTCGAAAAATCGACGACATTGTCGAAACAATTGATCAGCAGAAGACTTAGGGCGACGCAATTCCGATCGTGAATGAAGCACTGATGGGAATCGAGCCTGGTCCTGCCAATCGTGCTGGGTGTGGTAAACGTCCTCCGTCGGAAGTCCGGCAGCCATAGGGCGTGGGCGAACGAGTGGATCTTCGTACTTGCTTGACTGGCGTGTTTCTGGTTGTTCGGGCTTCTTTCAATGTGGACCTACACGGTTGTTTGGTCCCTACCGGATTCCGCATCGGCGCGGAAGTTTGGCCTGCGGTGTTGCATTGATAGCACGGCCAATTATTTGTTGGACATGCCCGATCTTTCCCTGTATAGTGTTTGATGATTGCTCGGCACACGAGCCATGATCTTTGAAAAGATGTTGCGCATTTGTGGCGGATGTGGCCACAGCGGTGTGGCAAGGGTTGGCACAGTTGGCCACAAAATGGCAAAAAACCGCGAAACATGGCGTTTTCGTGCAGATCGGGCATCGGCTAACTGTAGCTATTGCACTACTTAACGGAACGCCATAAAAAGCTATTTTTACGCTGAAGGCCGTTCCAAGCGTGAAAATGGACGTTAAGTTCAGCATATGTAATGACTTGCGTGGAACAGGGGCAGGGTGTTCCAAAGCGTTCCAGTGTTCCGCATAGCCAATTTCGCGCAACGCTATGAGGAAGATCGAATGTCTGGTAACGTAACTAGACACAGATTCCTCGAACAAAAAACGGAGATATTTATGCGAAAAACGCTTGCCGTTCTATCGGTGATCGTCCTTCTGACGTTCACCGCCGCCGCGCAAAAACGGAACATCACAGAAAAGGACCTTTTCGATTTTGCATGGGTCGCCGACCCTCAGATCTCGCCCGACGGCTCGACCGTAGCGTTTGTAAAGGTAACGGTAAACGGGGCGAAGACGACCTATGACACCTCGATCTGGGCCGTGCCGACAAGCGGCGGCGATCCGCACCGGCTGACAAGCGGTAATCGCGACTCGAGCCCGCGCTGGTCGCCGGATGGCAAGTACATGACATTCGTCCGGGCCCCCGAGACGCCCGGGCCGAACGCTGCTCCGCAGCTTTATATGCTCTCGATGGCCGGCGGGGATTCGTGGGCATACACGAGCATTCCCAGAGGTGCAGGCGGCGCGGGCTGGTCACCGGACGGTAAGTGGGTCGTCTTTGGCAACTCGCAGACGCCCGAGGAGATCGCCCGCGGCGGCCGCCCGGCTCCGACGCCGGTCGACGGACGCGAGAGCGACGTTCGCGTGATCACGCGTGCGGTCTATCGTTCTGACGGCGGCGGCTATACGGACACGACGCATCCCGCCCACATCTGGATCGTCCAGGCGCCGAGGAGCCCTGAGGACAAGGTCACGCCGCGGCAGCTGACGAGCGGCAGCTTTAGCGAGGGCGGCGCGGTCTTCTCAAAGGACAGCTCGACGATCTATTACTCGACAAATCGTGTCGTAGAGGGCTATTACGAGCTGCCGCAGACCGAGATCTACTCGGTTCCCGTGGCCGGCGGCACGCCGACGCTGCTGACCAAGATCAACATGGGTGTCGGCGGCCTGAGCATGAGCCCGGACGGCAAGCGTTTTGCCTTCACCGCGTCAGTGAACGAGCCCGTACGCTCATACACCGAGCCCGATCTCTGGGTCCTCGACATCGCGCCTAATGCCCAGCCAAAAAATCTCACCGCCAACGTCGAGGTCGAGGTCGGCGGCGGCACCGGTGGCGACAATGCTCCGCCGAGAGGCGGCGGTGGCGGCGGCGTGATCTGGACCGCCGACGGCAAGGGCCTGATCCTGCGATACGCCAAGGAAGGCAAGGCAAATCTCGCTCTCTTTGACGCCTCAACCGGCAAGATGAGCGACGTCACGACGGGCAACCAGTCTGTGCTCAGCTACAGGGCGACCGACGACGGACGCCGCATCGCGTATGTCGTGTCAACGCCGACCAGGGTCACCGACCTTTACCTTCTCGATCGCAGCGGCGGCTCGCCAAGGCAGCTTACGCATATTAATGACGGGCTTTTCGGCAAGCTCAACCTGACAGAGCCCGAAGAGATCTGGTACACGAGCTTTGACGGTAAGAAGATACAGACCTGGGTGCAAAAGCCGCCTGACTTTGATCCGAAGAAAAAGTACCCGCTCATTCTCAACATACACGGCGGCCCTCACTCGGCTTACGGCTATGTCTTTGACCACGAGTTTCAATGGATGGCGGCGAAAGGTTACGTCGTGCTCTACCCAAACCCGCGGGGCAGCACGAGTTATGGTCAGGATTTTGCGAACATCATCCAGTACAACTATCCCGGCGACGATTACAAGGACCTGATGGCGGGTGTCGACGAGCTGATCAAACGCGGTTACATCGATGAGAAGAAGCTTGGTATCACCGGCGGCAGCGGCGGCGGCGTTCTCACGGACTGGGCAGTGACCAAGACAGACCGATTTGTTGCCGCTGTCTCGCAGCGCGACATCTCGGATTGGTCGGCATGGTGGTACAGCGCGGACTTTGCCCAGTTTCAGCCTAGTTGGTTCAAGGGGGCCCCTTTTGAGGACCCTGGCTTTCGCGAGCGTTCGGCGATCACCTATGTCGAAAAGATCAAGACGCCGATGCTTTTCATCCTCGGCGAGGCCGACTATCGGACGCCGCCGGGAGCAGGCGGCGAGGAGCTTTTTAGGGCGCTCAAGTACCGAAAGGTGCCCACCGTCATGGTCAGGTTCCCGAACGAGGGCCACGAGCTGTCACGCTCAGGGCAGCCCTGGCATCGCATCGAGCGGCTGCAGCACATCGTCGGCTGGTTTGATAAGTGGATCATGGGCGTGCCCAAGCCCGAGTACGACGTCAAATAGCCGTGGTATTTCCCGGCGTACGCTGGCATGTTATATGTCATCTTAGTCTCGGCTGAGATGCCTAGGAGCATGACGGTCAGGAGGAAGAGATGAAAAGAATAGCGAACAGAAAGCAGATCTTGGCGGCTGTCTTCGCCGGATTTATGGCCCTTACGGTTGTGGGCCTGTCGGGCATCACCACATACGGGCAGTGGAACAATGGCCGCAGCAATGACAGCTATCCTAACTGGGGCGGATCCTTTGACCTGCGTCAGACGGCCCTCAACGCGGGTTACAACGAGGGCACGAAAGCAGGTTCCGAAGACAGGTCACGAGGCCGACGAGGAAACCTGAACGATATCAGTGCCTATCGCTCGGCAACCAAGGACTATAGTTCACGGCTCGGCGACCGCGGCCTCTACCAGAGGTACTTTAGGGTCGCATTCGAACGCGGCTATCAGACCGAGGTCGGCGGCAACAACAATGGCGGCTGGAACAACGGAAATAACGGCGGCTGGAACAACGGAAACAACAACGGAAATAACGGCGGCTGGAATAACGGGAACAACGGCGGTTGGAATAACAATGGCCGTTGGGACCGAAACAACCGTCGGGGACGCAATTGGGGCAGCTATGGCAACTACGGCGGCTCAGCGAACTTCCGTCAGACAGGTCTGAACGCTGGTTATAACGAGGGCATCAAGCAGGGCCGCAACGACCGCAAACGCGGACCGCGCAATCTCAATGACTTTAGCCAGTATCGCAACGCCAATAAGGACTATAACTCTCGAGAAGGGAACCTCGGGCTTTATCAGAGGTACTATCGCGAGGGCTTTGAGAATGGGTACTACGATGGGCTGAACGGTTACTAAACCGGCCGTCACAAATAATAAAGGCACCGCTCGACAGCGGTGCCTTTTAGATCAAACCTTTGAGGCCTCTATCCTGAGTCTCACATCCCGGTAGGCCGCTTGCACAAGATCCCTCAGCAGAGACTTGCTCACATTCCGGCCAGGCCCGACCTTTACGTGCCGCATAAATTTGCCCGTGCCCTCGAGCAGCCCGGCGGGATCATCAAGCTCCGAGCCGTAAAAGAAACCCACATTCACATGCGACGTGAACGCATTGACGTAACAGAACGCTACCTCGCCGACACACGCGGTCGGCATCAGGTCATGCATCACTTCTCGAATGTCGTCGCCGCACGCGCGCATCACGTCAAACCAATACCTGGCGGTCTCGCCGAGTTCACCCGTGCGAGCGTCGAGCCACGCGTTGACCGCGGCGTCCCGCTTTGCGGCGTCCGGAAATTTGAAGAAGCGGTCGTTCATCATCGAGGGCCTTCCTCCCGAACGATCGGTCTGCCAAAGTACAGGATGTACCCATCGACATCCTCGATCTCAAAACCGCGCAAGCTGTCTGAATTGTCGTGGACCGGCTTGAAAAAGGTCACGCCTCGAGTCTCGAACTCATCCGCCAGCGCATCCGGATCCGGCACATAGATGTATGCGTCCCATGCGGCGATGCCGCAGCCCACGTCACGCGCGTGGTTGGGAACCGGCTCGACGCCGACGGACTTAAACATGATCATCGCACGGCCACGCTGAACGATACCGAAAAATATGTCATTCGGCTCGGGCCCTTCGAAGGTGACATCAAACCCGAGCTTGTCCCGGTAAAAGGCAAGCGTCTCCGGCACTTGTTTCACGATAAAAAGCGGCGACGCACCACCGATGTCCGGGCGCTGGTGCTGCTCCATATGTTAGCTCCAGCGAAAGATGACCTTCATTATTGGCAAAAGTCTGTGGCCCGCAACGGTCTCGTGAAAAAAGATCTCGTGCTCGACCTCGACACGGGCCATGTCGAGCAGGTCGGCAACACAGTCTTCCATGCCGAGCTCTCTCGCGTAGGCGGCCGCGTCCTCATACTCGACAGAGTTGCGGCTCTCGAGCCGGCCGGCAAAATACATCGGCATGAACCAGCCCGAGATAAAACACGAATGCCCGAGAAATTTGCCGATGGTCCAAAACACCTTTTCCCTTCGAGGGTTAGGCGTGCCGCCGAGTTTCTCAAGCCATGCGCCGACTCGCTCGCGATGGTCCCACTCCTCAGCCTCGATCTCGCAGATCCGCGTTCTCTCGGGCGAATCCTTGAGAGACCGCCAATGCCCACGATATGCATACGCCGCCGCAACCTCGCCCGAGTAGGCGTTTTGCAGGATACGGATGAGTGAGGCCTTGGGGTCGATCTTCACAGACGACATGTGCATGCGAAACGAGTGGTCATTTGATCTTACCTGGCAAGTAATTCGCGGACCCACGTACTGGACGTGGCCTCGAGCGGCGTCCTGCCCCTTGCGTCTTTGCGGGCGGGATCAGCACCGCGTGCCAGCAGCAGCTTGAGGATCTCGGCCTGGTGCCAATGAGCGTCGTCGGAACCGCTGCCGCTCGCACCCGTATTCTGAACAGCGAGATGCAGCGGCGTCGAGCCAGACTTATTTGGTTTGCGAATGTCAGCCCCGCCATCGAGCAAAGCTCTCACGGCAGCCACCGATCGTCTTCGCACGGCCCGGTGAAGGGGCGAAACGCCGGACTTGTCCAATGCATTTGGATCTGCACCGACCGAAAGCAGGTACCCGATCATCTCGATCCGAGCCTGTGGTTCTAAGCGGTCGCCGTCGGCCGCGTAATGCAGGGGCTCGGCCCCACGTCGGTTTCGCGCCCGAGGGTCGGCCCCGTGAGAAACGAGCAGTGCGGCAATGCTGGGAGACGTGCCCGCCGCGGCAATGTGCAGTGCCGTGTCGCCATAGTACAAGTAATGCGAAACTTCGGTAAAGAAAGGCTCAGCCGCGTTAGAGCGTGTCGCACCAACCGGCCATGGCAACCTGGCGAGTTCCGCGTCCATCTTCAGCCAACGGTTCACTGCGTCTTCGTCGCCGGCAGCGACATGTTGGATCAATTCCAGGAACTCTGACGTGCGAGGTGTCACGGTGCTATCTGCACGAGATGATATACCAGTTGTCTTCACCGAGTTACGCTCGGACAGACTTTTATCTAATCCCAATCCTTCTTGAGCAGCAGTTCCTCGATCCGGTAGGCGTGCAGCATCTCGTGGTTGAACAGATGACGGAACATTATGAATACAGAGTAATGATCGAACGCCTCGTGGACCGCGCTCTTGTGCCACTCGTCGGGCGAAAGCGTGGAGAGTCTCTCAACGAGCGTTGCACGCTCGGCCGCGTACCTTTCGAGACTGCGGTCGAGATCGACCTCGAACAGTGCTCCCGCCTCGTCCTCGGGCGAGTTCTCTATGGTCTTGATGTACGGGTCCGCCGTGGACAGGATCAGATCAAGCCGGGCCCGAAACGCCGCGTCGGACTGCGAGAGATGACACGCGTGCTCGTAGGCGGACCACTTGCCGGGAGCCGGGCGACGCTTGAGGATCTGGGTCGGCACCTCTCGGATCATGGGAATGATCACATCCGGTGCCGTTCTCAGAGCCAAGATCAGTGCGGCTACATTGCTCATGTCGTCATTGTCCCATCACCCACGCCTCGCGGCCTCGATCGCGGCGATGTCGATCTTCTTCATTGTCATCATCGCCTCAAAGACCCGCTTGGCGGCAGCCGGGTCAGGGTCGGTGACGCCGTCGGTGAGTGCTCTCGGCGTGATCTGCCAGGAGAGGCCCCATTTGTCCTTGCACCAGCCACATTGGCTCTCCTGCCCGCCGTTGCCGACAATGGCATTCCAGTATCGGTCGGTCTCTTCCTGATCGTCGGTCGCGACCTGGAAGGAAAAGGCTTCGTTGTGCTGGAAATGCGGCCCGCCGTTGAGCCCGATGCACGGAATTCCCATCACCGTGAACTGGACAGTGATGACATTCCCTTGCTTGCCTGACGGATAGTCGCCCGGGGCCCTATGAACCGCCTCAACCGACGAATCGGGAAACGTCTCGGCGTAAAAGTTCGCCGCTTCCTCAGCATCGGTGTCGTACCAAAGGCAGATCGTATTTTTTGCTATTTGTGTCATGAGACCGCTCCTATATCAAACTTCGTGAAGTGCAAATTACCCTTATGTTATCCAGAGATCCAAGCACGCGAGCATCACTATCAATTGATGATCTCACCTTTGCTATTCGCCAATTTCTCTCGCCACTTCTGCAGTTCCTCAGGCGTTTGCCGCACCCACTCGGTGAGTTCGCCGACGATCCGCAATGGGGCGAGGCTGCGGTACGAGCGAGTCGGGTTACCGGGGAACTTTTTATTGGTAACGTTCGGATCATTCTCAAACGGCCCGGTCGGCTCGACAATGTAAACACGTTCGCGGCGTTCACCCTGCGCCAGGCCAGCGGCGAGACCCGCCCCATTCGCAATGGCGGTGAAATAGATGTGATTCATTATCAGGTCACTCTGGTAATTGGATGCTCCGCCCGGCGTCAGCAGATCGCCCACACCAAGGTCGGCTCTGGTGCCATGGTAAAACGGCCCGATGTCATCAGGATCATCGGTGAATGAAGTTGCTAGTTCGTAATTTCGGGTGGCGTTATCAAGGTCGTTCAACTCTTCATAACACTCGGCAATGCTGGAATATAACGCAGGGAAAGCCGACTTTACCGTCACGTCATTCATCTCAAGAGCAAGCTGCAGCGATGTCTGCAGCCATTTCAGTCTGTCATGAACCGTCTCCTGATGCCGCGCCGCATAGTAGGCCGCGATATACCGTTCAAAGTCGTTCGTTGCCTCTTCCCATGCCTGAAGAAAGAACCCGCGGGCTTCGTCCGGTTTGCCCTGATCCTCCATGGCCATGCCCTGGATGCAGAGCCTGACCACGACGTTGCTGGGGCTGAATTCCATACCTTGCTGCATCAAGTATACCGAACCGGCGAGGTACAGTCCGGTTCGCTGATGTTTAGGGGCTTATTTGTTTTGGTTGAGAGCCTTCGCCTCCAGAAAGTCGTTCACCATCGGGATGATCACGGACATGCGATTCATGAGCGTGACATGTGTGGTGTCGGGAATTATCGCCAACCTGGATTCCGGGTGCGGCCGCATGTCGCCGTGGAGGTCGCCGCCCTTGAGGCGATACATCTCCGCGATGTGGTCGAGCCTCACACCATCGGCATCGCCGTTGATAAAGAACATCGGGGCTTTTGTAGCTTTGAATTTGTCGGCGCCGAAATCGTAAGGCCTCATGGCCATCGACTTGATGTGATTGAAAAAGTCCGGGAAGCCATCGGGGTTTGGATTGAGCTTTTTCCACTCGACCTCGGCCGGCGTGCCCTTGAACATATCCACGTTAAAGCTTGGCCACGCGTCGTTCGCTTCCTTGACCCATCCGTCGCGTCTAAAAGGTGCCGAAATGACGACGACCTTACGCACTTTCTCCGGGTGGCGGATCGCACATTCGATCGCCACGCCGCCGCCGAGACTGTAGCCCATGACGTCGGCATTTGGGACCTTAAGGTAGTCGAGCAATCCGGCCACGTCGTCCGAGAGGTTCTCGTAAGTTATATCGCGTTTGATGTCGCCGGTACGCCCATGGCCCTGCATATCGACAGCGATCACCTTGTGAGTTTTTGCAAGCTCATTGATCCAGTTGACCCAGTCGTCCGCGATCGCCATAAAGGCCCCATGCAGCAGCACAACGGGCTCGCCGCTGCCGCGGACCTCGTAGTACATCTTGAGCCCGTTCACAGGAGCGTAGCCGGTCGTGGGCTTTTGCTGTGCCGAGGACGGTCCGGGCAGGGAGATCATCACCATGACCGATAGGAGGAGAAATTTTGCTTTCATATCAAACCGTCTTTTGATCGCGGGCCTCAAACCCGCATCGTATCGCCGCCAAAAGGACGTCTGCGTTTATGTCCTCGAGCTTTTTGAACCTGATGCAGTACCCGGTTACGCTCGCCTTGCCGAGATCCTTTCCAAAGGTATCGGCAAGGTACTTCTTATCCTCGATGCCCATCACATAAACCGAAATGCCGCTTGTCGTCGCCGTCAGACCTATTTGATAGAACTCTCGAGTCGAGCCGTCCGCGTAAGTTATCGTGTAGGAGCCGTACCCTATATTTGGGTTAGAGACGATCTTGCCCTCGTCATTCCTGCCGTCTAGGAACCACAACCGACAGTTTGGCTTCGCCCCGCAAATGAGGCGGTGCAGTTCCTGCATATCGCGCCGTTTAGGACCAGGTTGAGCAGCGATATAGTCGTCGATCTGTGCTCCTACGTTCATCGATCTTCTGCGATCTGCGGCGAGCCGGTCCTTAGGTCGCCATCGCGTTCGTAGGTAGCGCAGATGATCCCTTTTGGAGCGACCTGGGCGTTACTCACCTTGAACGACGCCGGGATCGTCCCGTCCTGGAAAAGACGCTTACCGGTACCGAGCGTGACCGGAATTATCATGAGTTCTAGTGCGTCGACAAGATCAGCTTTGAAGAGCGTCTGCAGCATATTGGCACTCCCAAACGCGTGGATATCGGGGCCGTCGGTGTGCTTTATCTCACGCACTCGTTCCGCGAGATCTCCGCCGAGAAAGACGGTCGGCTGCCAGTCGCTCGAATCGCGTGTGTTCGATGCGACGTACTTGGTTGCGGTCATGACATTCGGCCAAAAGTTCGAATGCGAGGGCCAGTACGTTTCCCATCCGTCAAATGTCCTACGACCCAGCAGCAGATCTACCGGCTTCGCCAGCCGCTCTTGGATGACCGCACCTGTCACGTCGTCGGCGAAAGGAAAGAACCACCCGCCATATGTGAAGCCGTCGCCGTCGTTTTCCTCGTTTTGTATGACACCGTCGAGCGTCATGAATTCGCATGCAACTAGTTTTCTCATGATCGTTTTAATTGTTCGGCTCCTGGATGGAGTTATTAGGTTCCTGGAATTTCGAGAGCAGACCTTCGAGATTCTCGAATTGCCCCATCGTGCCTTCGCGGAATCCACCTTCGACCATGCGCTCCAGCCGTTCGAGCGATTCGTTATAGATCGAAACATGAACGGTTGTCGTTCCGCCGTCTTCGCTGAAAGTCAGGTCCCAGTCGGAGCCGGGCAGCTGCGGATTCTCGTTCTCGTCCGAGAAGGCATTGAAGAACTTGAAATTGGTCTTCGGAGTGATCGAGGTGTATCTCTGGACCGACCAACGCTTTTGGCCATCAGGCATCACCATAGCGTAAAACCGCCGACCGCCCTCTTTGAACTCCATCGCCTTGGTCACCGACGACAGCGGCTTTGGCGCCCACCATTGGTCGAGAAGCTCCGGTTTTGTATATGCGTCCCAGACCATGTCACGTGGTGCGTCAAATTCCTTTGTGATCTCGACCGTTTGTGTGTCTTTGTTAATTATGAATTCCATATTCGTTATCCTTCCGCCAGAATGCTGTCGAGCCGCTGATAGCTCATCTCCATACCATCAGTCATGCCAGTAGATAATGCCGCATCGCGGTCGGTCTGCGAAGCAAACTTGATCGTTGTTGCCATGTTCGTCATACCGCCGGCCTCCTCGAAGGTGACGGTGATGATTGATGGCTCCCCGCCCATTGAAACGCCCAGATTACCCGGATCGAAAGCCTGCGTATGGACGATCCTCGCGTTCGGAACGACTTCCAGAACTTCGCCCGTGAATCCGAACTCCTGGCCGTTCTCTTCGTTGCGCCAACGCCATCGATACTCGCCGCCGACACGCATATCCATCTCGCAAACGGGCATGGACCAATCGGGCGGGCCACTGCACCAACGCCGCATCAGGTCTGGCTCCATGTATGCCCGCCACACCAGTGCGACGGGAGCATCAAAACTCCGTTTGACGAGTACCTCGGTATCTGAAAGCAAGCTTGCCTCTGCAGGTTTCATTTCTTCTTCTCCTGTTTCTCGTGTTGCTTTAACTCGGCAAGTAACGCATCGAGTTGCTCGTATCGTGTCTCCCAGATCTGGCGGTATTGCTCCAGCCAGTTGTCGATCTCTTTCATCTTGTCGATCTCCAGCTTGTAGTAGATCTCGCGGCCGCGTTGTTCGAGGGTCACGACCTCGCACTCAGTGAGGATGCGAAGGTGCTTAGAGACCGCCTGCCGCGTGGTCGAAAAATGCTCGGCCAACGCATTCGGCGTCATCGCCTGCACCGCCACCAGCGCAATGATCGCCCGCCGGGTCGGATCTGCTATGGCCTGGAATACATCTCGTTTCATGACCGCAAACCGATTATGCAACCAAATGGTTGCATATGCAAGCGCAAACGTGGAAAACTTTCGATCGCGGGGCGAGCAATGAGTTTAGCCTTGGGTTTCAACCCATGGTAACAGGCAAAAATGAAAATTGCCGCGTCAGCGGCAATCGAGGATCCCGAATGGTTCAATCGTCGCTACGCCACGAGCCGGTCTGGTCACGACCAGTCAGGCGCCGTCAAGGCGATCATCGCGTTCGTCGGATCGTAGTCCGTCCCGTAACCCGTACAAAACGAGATCATCTGTTGAAAATGTTCCGCATTCCTAGCGTGCCCTGTCTTCGCCATTTCGATCTGTCTCCTGTTTTGGGATTCGGTCGTACAGCTTTGCGAGGCAATGTAAACGGTTTGGAAGCTATTTGAAAGCGGTCGAGAGACCGTCATCAGGCGAACCAGCTCTCAAAAAGGTTTGTCCGTTTTCCAGATGTACTTGCCCTTTACATTGATGTAGCCAATCAGATATGAGATCTCTCCGGTGCTCTCGATTCGAGCGATGCCATCAATAAATGATCCTGCGGATTCGAACTTGTAACCGATTACCAGCTTTCCACGCTTATCGATGAAGCCCCATTTCTCATCGTCGTTGGCCACAGCCGCGTAACCGTTAATAAATGACTCGGCTTTGTAGTACTTAGGCGGAATGACGACCTTTCCGGTCCTATCTATGTAGCCCCATTTCTCACCAATTTCTACCGGCGCGAGACCTTCTGAAAAGTAGCCGCCGCTGTCAAATTGAAACGGGATTACGACCTCATGCTTCGAATTGATGAAGCCTACTTTGTCAGCTTTCCAGACGCAGGCGAGTCCTTCATGAAACGGGTCGGTCTGTGAATAGCCTTCGAGAATCGAGACCTTCCCGTTTTTGTCGACATAGCCATACTTTTTTTCCTTTTCGAATCTAACTTGAGCTTGGCCTTCAGAGAAATCTCCAACCCACGCGCCTTTGACCTCGAAGAGGACCTTCCCAGTCTTATCGATGAAAGCATGGACAATATTTTCGTGATCCTTAATCACCCACGCGACACCTTCGTGAAAAGGATTGGAACCCCAAAACTGCGGTTCGATGACCATCCTTCCGGCTCTATCAATGTAGCCGTGTTTGCCCTCGACCCAAACGTTTCCCAATCCTTCTGAAAAGCTGTCAGCAAAATCGAAAGTCGGTTTGATAGCCCAATTACCGGCTTCGTCGATATAACCCCATTTTCCAATCCTAAGGTTTGGGAGGATCTGTTGTTTGTCTACCATCACGGGTGCAAGACCTTCGGCAAAGTCACCCGCACCGTCGAATTTCAAAGGTATGACAACCTTGCCCGGACGGTTGATATATCCGCACTTTGACTTCTCGCAAACTGGAAGAGGAGCTGAAGATGCGACCTGACCGAGAGCCCCACTTGTTGCTACAAGCATGAGGAGAAGTAAGCAAAGGAAACTTGTGAAGTTAAGTTCGCGGTAGCGCATATTTATCGGTTTAGTTGCCATCTTTTCCCTTTGCGTTGGTGCGAGCTGAGAGCGAACCCACGGAACGTGGCACCCACAATTCACTCAACGTAAAACTCGGCGACAAACTTACACTGCGGCGACGCGGTTGTAGACGGTGTCGCGTTCGACGGGGCCGAGGCGGGCGCGCTGGATCATCTGAATGACCTCGTGCTTGGTCATAATTATAACTCTTCGGGACGACGCTTCGTGGAGAGTCTCGGCCCGTCGTGAGGTACTTGCACGCCTTCGTTAGGGAAGGTATAAACAAAAACGCCCGAAACCTTTACAAGTTGACCTGAAAGCTTGGTCGGCGATACCTTAGCCGCACGCGCGGCCTCGATCGATGTCGGTCGAAGTTCAGCCGGACCCGAAATAGCTTCAGCGGTGATTATGTTCCCGTTAAGGTCTGTTACAACTTTGACTACAACTTGGCCGCCAATCCCTTTCTGCTTCACATCCTCTGGATATCTCGGTTTAGGCAGGCTCGTGGCTCGACCGTTGAGGACTCCTGCCGACACTATTGTTTCCTTCGGCGAGCCATTTTCCTTACAGTCAGCTATTTCAGCTTGCACATTTGCGTAGATACAGCGTTCGTAATCATTCAGACCGCTGCTGTAAGCACCTAGATCCTTGTAATTTTCGAGAATGTTCTCAGCTTTCGAGCGATACGACACGGCGTCTGCTTGGCGGCTCGCTAGTTTCGCTGCAATAGCCATTTCACGGAGTACCGTGTACTTCCGTCCAAGGCTGCTTTCGTCGGTTTTGCCGTTGAGCAAAACCAATGCTTTCTCCCGTATAGCGTTCGCTAGCTCAGGAAGAGGACTGCTTCCGTGCAAATACGATTTTGCGGTTATAAACAAAGCTATCCAGAAATGTTTGTCAGCATCGTCGCCGAGATACTTCCATAGCTCCGATTCGAACGAATCCCCGAGTCTGATGCGCTCGGAATTGAAGACTTCGGACAGCTTTCTCTTATCTCCGGCGAATCCGCCACGCTCCCTCGAAACAGCTCTCTCAAAGTCATTGAAGGGTTTTTCCTGGGCCCATGCAGCTGCCGAGAAGAATAGAGCGACAAAAATGATTGTGAGAATTCGTTTCATTATTTTCTACTAAGCTTTCGTGCCGAACGCAGCACCCATACTTCACTCAACGTAGAACTCGACGACAAACTTACACTGCGGCGACGCGGTTGTAGACGTGTCGCGTTCGACGGCGCCGAAGCCGGCACGCTGGGTCATCTGGATGATCTCGTGCTTGGTCATTTTGACTTCGTTATTGGACTCGACGGAGTAGCTGTGGGTGAGTTCGCCGCCGTCGGTGATGGTGCCGTCGAGATCGTTGGCCCCGAAGTGGAGCGCGGTCTGGGCGGTGGATTTGCGGAGCATGACCCAGTAGGCCCTGATGTGGTCGAAGTTGTCGAGCATCAGCCGCGAGACGGACCGAGAGTTTACACCGTAGATCATTAGTCTACGGTTTGGGTATTCCGAGGTCTTTGCAGATCTTGATTATCAATTTGTCGTTGATTTCCGAGTGTCGCGGTACAGCAGAACGACGGTTTTGATGGGTATTGATCCACCAGGCATGGCTACCGCCCTCACGAAGAAGCACGCATCCGTATTTCTCGAGGTATCGTATCAACTCCCGCCGCTTCATGCGGCGATCAGTGCTTCCTCGAACGTGGGCCCGGCCATTGTACGGGCATCCTCGCGATTGAACTCAAGCGCCTCAGCCAGTGTGATCCGCAGGCTTTCAAGTAGCTCCTCGCGGGTATTCTCCTGGCAATTAACGCCGGGGACCTCCTCGATCCACCCGATCCACACATTCTCATCTTGCTTAACAACTGCCGTGTATTCGTTTGGCATAGATCGATTATACGACAATTCGGTACAGGATTTGAGCAACTACGGTGGATCAACGGCGAGGTACTTGCACGCGTTCGTGAGGGACTTGCACCGCTTCGGAAGCTGGTTGAAGTGCATCGGGAGCGACTTTCAGGGCTTCGGGAGCGATGAGTTAGGCTTCGCGAGGCAATTTAAACGCAAGGGCAAGGATTTGCAAGGGTTCGTGAAGGAGTTGCCAGGGGTTCGGGTGCGACTAGGCACCTACTGGACCAGTTTTCCGAGGAAATAATTCCCGATCTCCCCGCGCTCGTACTTTGTTTTCTGGTTTAGCTGGGGAAACCGTTTCGACTCGGCATAGCCTTGAATATAAACGTTTGATTTTGCGTCAACACCAACCGATCCGATTGAGTCGCTATCAGTTCCACCCAAATACGTTGAATAGAGAAGCGATACGCCATTCGAAGAGAGTATCGACAGGAAACCATCTGTAGGTGGATGATCGTACATGACCGTCTTAAACGTCTCGCCCAGATCAAAGCGTTTGATTCCGTCCTCATAGCTTCCCTGATAAGCGTTCTTCGTGACAGGAAAACTCCTCGACCAGGTTGAACCGACAAGGAAAATACGATCTTTTCGGACAAGCAACTGACTATCCGTGCTGTCGCCCTTCCCACCCAAGAGAGTAGAGAACTTGAGGGTGCCATCTGGCGTGAGTCCAAGAACGAATACGTTATAGTCCTCGCCTCTCATCTTTGTCTGATAGACTCCCGGCGTAGTTGGGAAATCATCGTAAGCTGTGCCCGACACATACACTGCCCCGTCGTCGCCGACAGCAATCGAGCTACCGCCCGCGCGTCCGCCGCGAAACTTCACTGAGAAAATAACATCGTGTAGATCAGGTGACATCCGTGTCACGAAAGCCGCTTCTGAATCTTGGTTTGAATCACCGAATGTTTTCGTTGTTGGGAACCTATAGGCACGCGTCCACCCGGTGAGGTAGATTTCATCGTTTCTACCGACGGCCAAGTCTCGTACCATCGTAGATTCAGAAGCGCCATGTAAATAGGTGGAACTGACGAGCCGGGAACCGTCGGAAGAGAACTTGGAAACGAAGCCACTCTCCTCGAACTCCTTCGCTGGATCGTATTGTTTCTGAAAACCTTCGGCAGTTGTCGGAAAGGATTTAGATTCGGTATATCCGGCTATCACTGGCTCGCCATTGGAGGTGACTGATAGGCCAGAGGCTTCGGTACCACCTCCTATGCCTCCAATTGACAGAGAGTAGATGATACGGTGACTTTTCAGGTTCAGCTTTGTTACGAAAGCCCCGCCTTGCGGGTCTGGTACTCGATACGCGCCTTCCGTTGTGCAGTCGTCATGTGCAAAATGGCCGGTGATGTAAATGTTTTCTTCGTCGACGACGTGTATCTTTTGGGCTCCGCAGGAATTTACGTATGAGGCATATACAAGATTGCCCTCCGAATCATATTTCTGTATATAACTCGGGCCAAACGCATCAGGTTTGAGTGATTTCGCGTCTGCGATCGGTGGTCCAACTATCGGAAGATCAGCTCCAGGTGCCGTGCCGACAACGTAGATCGATCCATCCGCTGCGACCGCCATATCACGTGACCCACCAAACTTTTCCGTGGCGAGACGTTCGATGAAAGAAAACTTGTAGCTCGTGGTCTGCCCAACTGCGTCGAGGGCGAGAAGGCCCGCTGCGCAACATAAGATCCAAATACTTTGCAGGAGTTTCATAGCGTTAAAAACTCAAATAATTTTGCCAGAACGCAGCACCCATACTTCACTCAACGTAGAACTCGACGACAAACTTACACTGCGGCGACGCGGTTGTAGATGGTGTCGCGTTCGACGGGGTCGAAGCCGGCACGCTGGATCATCTGGATGATCTCGTGTTTGGACATTTTGACTTCGCCGCCGGACTCGACGGAGTAGCTGTGGGTGAGCTCGCCGCCGTCGGTGATGGTGCCGTCGAGGTCGTTGGCGCCGAAGTGGAGGGCGGTCTGCGCGGTGGCTTTGCCGAGCATGACCCAATAGGCCTTGATGTGATCGAAGTTGTCGAGCATCAGCCGCGAGACGGCGATGGTCTTGAGATTGTCGATCGCGTCCGGGCCGGGAAGCGTCGAGAGAGCCGTGCCCGGCGGGTAGAACGCGAGCGGGATAAAGCACTGGAAGCCGCCGGTCTTGTCCTGCTGTTCGCGGAGCTTGATGAAATGGTCGACGCGGTCTTCGATAGACTCGATGTGGCCGTAGAGCATTGTGGCGTTGGTCTTGAGGCCGGCTTTGTGAACCTTGCCCGCAAGCTCGAGCCAACGCGGGCCGTCACATTTATGATCGCAGATCCTGCTTCGTGTCGGCTCGGCAAAGATCTCAGCACCGCCGCCCGGACACGAGTCCATGCCGGCGGCTTTGAGTTTCTCGATGACTTCCTCGTCGCTCATCTTGTAAAAGCGTGCGAAGAAATCAAGCTCGACCATCGTCAGGGCTTTGAGATGCAGCTTTGGGAATTCTCTTTTGAGTGAAGAGAAAAGGTCTGTGTAGTACTCGAAAGGAAGCTTGGTGTTCAGACCGCCGACGATGTGGAGCTCGGTCGCACCTTCGGCAACCGCGGCACGCGCGATCTCGATGCCTTCCTCGATAGAATGCGTGTACGCACCTTCCTGGCGAGCACGTTTGTAAAAGCCGCAGAACTTGCAGTCGGCGACGCAGATGTTCGTGTGGTTAAAGTGCCGGTTGACGTTGTAATACGTCGTCAACCCGTGCTTGCGGCGGCGGACCGTGTCGGCCAGCTTGCCGAGCGCGTTGAGGTCGGTCGTGTTGTAGAGAGCCATGCCCTCGTCAAAGGTCAGGCGTTCGCCATCCTCAACTTTGAAGGCAATGTCGATGAGGTTCTTGTCGAATGAAAACTGCACAGCCTTATTATAAGGCTTATTTCCGTCTATGGCTTTTCGCCAAGCATCTGCAACGCGTTCGTCGCCTGCGCATTTCCCGGAGCCAGCTTCAACACGCTGCGAAAGTCGGCAATAGCGTCCGCCTTATTGCCTAGCTGGGCGTTCATCTGTCCCCGCAAAAACAGGATCACGGGTTCTTTCGGTGCGAGCGAGATCGCCTTGTCAAAATCCGTCTTTGAGGCAGCGACATCGCCTTTCAGACCCTCAACGGTACCGCGAAAGGCGTAGCAAGCCGGCTGTGCAGCGAGATTAATGCACTCGGTGAATGCTCTGATAGCTTCGTCCAACTTCTTTTCATTCGCCGCGTAACGGCCTTCCGCTGCCCATTGCTCTGCGGTCTTGGGGGCAGCCGCGGAAGCAGCCTCGGCCGCGATTAATTTGGCGAGCTCCGCCTTTGCCTGTTGAGCATAGCTCGGAGCCAGCTTGATGATCTCGTTAAAGTCCGCTTTGGCCAGGTCCGTCTTGCCCTGGGATGCGTAGAGGCGCCCGCGTTCGAGGTATGCATCGATCAGGTTAAGCTTTGCAAAATAGTCGTCGCCCGGCGCGGCGATCGCAGCAGCATAAGCGGTCAGTGCCTCGTCGATTTTGCCTAAACCTTGCAACGCTCGGGCTTTGCCGGTCAACGCGTTTACCTTGGCATAAGCGTTATCACTGGCGAGAACAGCATCTGACTCGTCCTTGAGAGCTGCATCATACGCGCCCTTGCCCGCATAAGCCGCGCCACGAGCATGCAACAGGTCGCTCTTGCGCTTGGCATCTCCTGCTGCGATAGCTTTTGTGAGATCTGCAACGGCCTCATCCCAGCGCTTAAGATCGGAATACACGCGGCCTCGCCACTCAAGCACCTCGGGGTCGTTCGGTCCGAAGCCGGCGGCTTTATTCAATTCCAGAACGGCAGCGTCGGAACGCTTGAGATCTCGAAGCGCCTTTGCCTTACCTAAATACGCGGCCGAGCTTGGTTCGAGCCCGATCGCCCGGTCGAAGGCCTGGACCGCCGCCTCTGACTTGCCACGGTTATAGGCCTCGGTGCCGACGATCAGAAAGTCCGCGGCGGTTTGCGGGTTCGCGAGCGCTGCTGCCTTTCGGGCCTCAGCGATCTTTTTGTCAAGCTCGCTCAATTTATCCTTTGCTGAGGTATTCCCTGGTCCGACACGGATCGCCTCGCGAAGATCGGCCTCGGCTTTTGCACGATCCAAAAGACGTACGTACAGGTCAGCGCGATGCTCATAGATCTCGCTGAGACCCGCAAGCGGCCCGCTTTCGGTCTTAGCGACAGAGATAGCTTTTTCGTAGTCGATCAGGGCGTTCTTTGTATCGCCCTTTTCGGTGTAGGCCTTAGCTCGCGAGAAATACGCGAACGAATAGCCGATGGTGTTAGCGCAATCTGTTGCCTTCGAAATGAGCGGATCAAATGTGGTTGGCCCCGGTTTGATACCATTCATCGAGTTGATGATGTTCTTTCGCTCAAGGGTGATCATCTCGATGCTGCAGTTGTACTCAGCGAGCGTCAGTAGATTCTTCTCATAGAGCCCCTTGATGCCATCGGCAGCAGTCCCGCTCGGGGGCTGTGCGACGCCGATCGTTGCTAGTGCGGTGATGAAAAGTGCAGTGCAGCAAAGGAACTTTGTGAACATCATTTTTTGATACTTGGTTGGGGTAGATCTATCGGGGGTCTATAATATCGAATCTATGAAATTCGGCAAGGTTGATGACCCCTCGATAGTAGATTTTACGCTCCCGCCTGACCATCCTGACACGAAAAAGAATCTGGCCAAAGGCAAAGGCAAGGGGCTGGACGTATATGTCGGCTGTGCAAAGTGGTCGAGCGCCGAGCTAAAGGGCTTTTACCCCAAGGGCACAAAGGATGAACTTGCGTACTATTCATCCCAATTCAACTCGATCGAGCTAAACGCCACATTTCGCAAGCGGTACTTCGCTCCGCAATACAAGAAATGGGCTGACGCAACACCTGACGGGTTCAAGTTTTGCCCGAAACTTGGCGGCTACATTTCGCACACGCGGCGCCTTCTGGATGTTGAGGAGTCGGTCGATCTGTTTGTGGAGAATGCGTCGGCCATGGGCGACAAGCTCGGCGTGCCGTTTCTCCAGATGATCGACAACTTTGATCCGAAGGACATCGACCGAATCGCCACCTTCTGCGACAACTGGAAATACGACGTTCCAGTCGCGATCGAACTTCGCAAGACCACGTGGTTCACGGACGAGACCGTGGCTGACGAGGTCAACGATATCTTCGGGAAATGCGGCATCATTAACATACTTGTGGACACGGCCGGCCGACGGGATATGGTCCACATGCGGCTGACGAGTCCGATCGCATTCATCCGGTGGGTTGGGGCCAATTACGACGACAAGGACTATCCACGCCTCGATGAGTGGGTTGATCGTATCGCTGATTGGAAAAAACAGGGCCTCGAAACGCTCTACTTCTTCGTTCACCAAAACGTTGAGCGAGAATCGCCGCTCCTGTCGGCATACTTCATAGAGAAGCTGAACAAAAAGATCGGGACAGACCTGAAGATACCCGCGACACTGCCGAAAGCCGAAAAGTCTATTTGAGGAAGACTGCCGTCCCAAATGTGGCAAGGAGGATCACGCTTACAAATGCATTGGTCGTGAAGAATGCTGCGTTCATCCTCGACAGATCAGTCGGTTTTACAAGCGTATGCTGATACACGAATAACGCGGCGACCAGCCCGACACCGGCAAGCGAAAGCCAGCCCAGTCCTGTTACCAGCCATAAAAATAGCAGTACAACGAATGCCTGGAAGTGCAGAAGCCTTGCGATCCAAAGGGCCTGTCGAATGCCAAACTTTACCGGTACGGAGCGCAAACCGGAACGCCTGTCATAGTCTATGTCCTGACACGCGTACAACACGTCGAAGCCCGCGGTCCACATTACGACGAACAGCGACAGCAAGATCGGCACCTCATCCATCAGATCGCCGCGTACGGCGATCCACGCCGCCGAGGGTGATATTGCGAGCGCGAGGCCGAGCAGCAAGTGAGCAAAGGTGGTGAAGCGCTTTGCGTACGAGTAGCCGAGGACGACGATCAACGCGACTGGCGACAGTGCGAAGGTTAGCCAGTTAAGCATGTACGATGCGAGTAGAAATACCGCGACCGACACGTACAGAAAGGCCCATGCGAATCCTACGCTGAGGCGTCCCGACGGCAACTCGCGGTTCGCGGTTCGCGGGTTACGAGCATCGATATCCCGGTCGACGATGCGGTTGAATGTCATCGCGGCCGATCGAGCGCCGACCATCGCAACCGTGATCCACAATATTTGCGACCACGACGGTAGCCCGCCCGCGGCCATGATCGCGCCCAAGAAGGCGAAGGGCAGGGCGAACAGCGTGTGCTCGAATTTGATCATCTCGAGCGTTCTTCGGAGCTTTGATAGAAAACCGGTCATTCCCAAACTCAAAGGTGTGAGTGTAACATTTGAGCGGCGGAAAAATGGTGACACGACATGGACAAGGAACAGCTCATAGAGACCTGGCATATCAATAACCGGGTCGACCTTTATCTGCTCAATGCGATCGATGATGCCTACCTGCACGATCAGTTATCTTCGCAGGGCAGGGACGTTGCGGCGCAATTTGCTCATATCCACAATGTCAGGCTGATGTGGTTGAAGGCTGCCATGCCGGCTGCACTAGACGGGCTGAAAAAGATCGAAAAAGAGGATGTCGTTACTAAAGAGATGCTCTCGGCGTCGCTGACCGACTCAGGCAGCGCGATCGGGGACCTGCTGTCGGCCGCTTGCGAAAACGGCGGGAAGGTAAAGGGGTTTAAGCCGCATGTGACCGCCTTCCTCGGCTATATGCTCTCTCATGATGCTCACCATCGGTCACAGATCATACTCGCTCTCAAGCAGTCGGGACACAAGGTGGACCAAAAGATCGGCTACGGCCTCTGGGAGTGGGGCGCAAGATAGATGCCAAGCGGCCGCACGCACGACGCGATCACGATATTGGTTGCCGGACCTGTCCTGGTCGCCAGCTACCTCTACACCCAGCGACTCTCGACGGCAATAGCGATCACCGCCGCCTTCATCTTTGGCGGATTGATGTTCGGGCCCGACCTGGATACCGGGTCAAAGCAGTATTCGCGTTGGGGTCTCGTGAGGTTCATCTGGCTCCCATATCGGGCGCTCTTCAGGCACAGATCACGCTTCTCTCATGGACTTATCTTAGGTTCGCTGATCCGTGTGACCTATCTCCACGCGGCGGTGGCAGTGCTCGGGTTTGCTGTGGTCTATGCGTGGGCGTTATGGGATGGAGGCCGGCCTCCGGAGCTCCACGAGCTGACATCCGTATCGGCGAAAATGGGCAGTTCCGCGATCGACCTATTAGGTGAAAACGGGCTCATACTCGGCTTTATCGGGGTCTGGCTGGGCGCGGCGAGTCATACGTTTACCGACATGGCAGGGTCGTTTGTTAAGACCGGACGCGTGACCGAGTTTCTCTAGCCTCTGGAGCCACCACCTGTGCGGGCCGTATGTAGTCTTAGGGCCTGACGCCGCACAGCATCCGAAACATTGCGGCTCTTGGATAATGCCGCGAGATCCCTAAGCTGCAGTCGGCTGAGTATCGAGACTACGTTTGCTAGCGGTGTCCTCGGGTTACGCGCAAGGTTGTGTACTACGTTATAGCTCTTTGACCATTGGCGGTTGACCGCCACCTGACGCAGGATGTCCTCGGTTATCGAACGCATTGCTGCGATCATCTCGATCTCCTGCTCCGTGATGCGCGGGTTATTCACGACGGCCGATGAGACGAGACGGTTTGGGTCGCGTATAAGGATGTTGCGAGCTTCACGATCACCCTTCATGGCGAGCTTGACGCGGTCCTTGACGCCCATCTTCATGATCCGGTTGATCATCGAGATCCGCTCGCTTCCGATCTCGCCTTCCTCCATCTTCAGTTCGCCGATGATCTTGCTGACAGCAGCGCGCCGCTGTTCCTCGGTCTCCTCATAGATCTCCTCGATAAACTCGAGGGCCATCCATGAGTCGTCAGTTTCTCTATCGGGAACCTCGATGTGTGCGGCGAGGAATATCGCATCATCGACACTCATCCCAGAGCCGTCGAGATCAGCGGCGAACTCAGCCTGCTCGAGAAACTCAGCGGCGGCATTCTTGCCCTGCGCTCGCAGCTCGTTGGCGATCTGCTGAGCACCGCGTTCCTTTTCAAAGAACTCACGGCGAGTCTCTGTCGCCCGCCTTTCTGCCTCGGGAGTCCGATTAGGATTGGCAATGATCGACTCGATGATCTGCGGGTTACGGATGAGCAGCTGCTGGTTTGCAGATATCAGCTCAAGCAGCGAACCGTTGTTCGAGCGGGCGGCAAATTCGGCAATGGCGTCCGACGGGGTCTGCTCGTTCAGGATGACCGCCTGATGGATCTTGACCGGCAGGTCCACTTGTCGTGCGAGATAACCCAGAACGGTCGGGGCGAGGTCAGACGAAGTGATCGTCGACTCAAGAGCTGCGTGCGGCTGCGACCGAAGAGTCTCTGCTGCATTCGCCCGTAGCTCTGCATCGTCGCCCTGAAAGTACGCGACCAGTATTTCCAGAAGGTCGTTCTGCGGCAGCGGCAGGGCACCGCGCGAGGCGGCCAGTTGTGCGGGACGCGGGGCAGAGCCCTCTACCACGGCCTTGACGACCGGATTTGTGGAATAGATCTCTTGGCTCATAAGGTACGGAAAAAACCCTTATTGAACGTTTCTAGACAAGTTGTGCGTTGGATCTGAACAGATGCATTCTAGCATTCGCCGACGTTCTTGACTAAGATTTGGACGTAACATACGGTAAATACGTGGCACTTGAGGTCCGTGCCTGCCGTTATCGAACCTCATTCTCTTAACGCTATCAATGATAAAAGACGATCTAAAAGGACTCATCACAGACAAAAGTGCGCGCATAGGCGTCATCGGGCTCGGCTATGTCGGGCTGCCGCTCATCATCGAGTTTTGTCTTAAAGGTTTTAATGCGACGGGATTTGAGGTCGATGGCAAGAAGACGTCGGCGATCAATGCGGGCACGTCTTACATCGTCGACGTCTCGAGCGGGAACGTCGCCAAGTGTGTAGAGGCCGGCCGGCTGACAGCGACGACCGATTTTAGCTCGCTCAGAGATTGTGACGTGATCATTATCTGCGTCCCGACGCCGCTCAGGAAGACCAAGGATCCTGACATGTCGTACATCCTGACGGCCGGCGGAGAGATCCAGAAATACATGCGGCGTGGGCAATTGATCGTTCTAGAATCAACGACCTATCCAGGAACGACCGATGAGGTGCTGCAGCCGATGTTTGAGCAAAATGGCTCAAAGATCGACGAAGACTTCTTGCTTGCGTTCTCGCCCGAGCGCGTCGATCCCGGCAATCCGCAGTTTCAGACCCATAACATTCCAAAGGTCGTCGGCGGCGTAACGGCGGACTCGACCGAGGTTGCCGAGGCGCTTTACAGTCAGATCGTCGGGCAAGTCCATGCCGTCTCATCGGCCCGCGTCGCTGAGGCGGCCAAGTTGTGGGAGAACACATTTCGTGCGATCAACATCGGCATGGCCAACGAGATGGCAAAGGTCTGCAACGCCCTCGGCATCGACTCGTGGGAGGTGGTCCGTGCGGCGGCGACAAAGCCTTTTGGCTTTATGCCCTTCTATCCGGGTCCCGGCATCGGCGGTCACTGCATACCGCTCGACCCGCACTATCTCTCGTGGAAAGCACGGCAGCATGGATTTGACTCGCAGTTCATCTCGCTCGCCGAGCAGATCAACTCGACGATGCCCAACTACGTTGTCGAGCTGCTGACGAACGCCCTAAATGACGATCGCAAGCCCGTCAACGGGTCAAAGATACTGATCCTCGGCGTGGCATATAAAAAGGACATCGACGACATGCGCGAGTCGCCGGCATTGTCGATCATCGACTTGCTAAGGGCAGATGGGGCTGATGTCTACTATCATGACCCTTTCGTCGAAGAGGTCACGTTCGATCATGCCTACACGATAGGCGACGGCGAGCCGCTGCACAATAAAGAGCTGACGGATGACCTCATCACGAGTTCGGATTGCGTCATCATCTGTACCGATCATTCGACAGTCGACTATGGTCGCGTCTGCAGCCTCGCGACGCTCGTCGTCGATACCAGGAACGCCCTCTCGCCTGAGGTCCGCAGCTGCAGCAACGCTCGCATCGTAAGACTTTGATCAAAGTTCTGCTCATCGCCGGTGCTCGCCCCAACTTTATGAAGGTGGCGCCGATCTACGCCGAAATGAAGCGGCGGCCGACGGAATTTGAGCCGGTTATCGTCCACACGGGTCAGCACTATGACGCGGCGATGTCCGATGCCTTTTTTGACGATCTCGGATTGCCAAAGCCCGATATATACCTCGGCGTCGGGTCTGGTTCTCACGCGGTGCAAACCGGGAGGATAATGACAGAGTTCGAGCCGGTCGTGCTCGAACGCAAACCTGACTGGATGCTGGTAGTTGGTGACGTCAACTCGACCATAGCGTGCGCTTTGGTGTCGGCAAAGCTGGGCATTCGGGTCGCTCACGTTGAGGCCGGACTCAGGTCGCGTGATCGGACGATGCCTGAAGAGATCAACCGAATACTGACCGACGCGATATCAGATCTACTATTTACAACCTCACAGGATGCCGACGAAAATCTCAAGTCTGAAGGCGTGCCGGCCGACAAGGTGCGGTTTGTCGGTAACGTGATGATCGACTCGCTGTTCGAGCATCTCAAAACTGCGGAGCGTTCCACCGTACGCACAGACTTGGGACTCAGTGGTGATTACGGCGTCGTGACGCTGCACCGGCCGTCGAATGTCGACGATCAGCATACTTTTGCCGGAATTATGTCCGCACTTGGGGAGATCTCGAGGTATTTGCCGCTCGTCTTTCCCGTCCACCCAAGGACGCGGCAGCGCATCATCGATCAGGGCCTTGCCGCCCAGTTGCAGGACTCAAATATTCGCCTCATCGAGCCCCTCGGTTATCTAGACTTTCTTCGTCTGTACAGTGGTGCGCGATTAGTGCTTACGGACTCGGGCGGGCTGCAGGAGGAGACCACGGTTCTTGGCATCCCATGTCTCACTCTCCGCAACAACACCGAGAGGCCGATAACCATCGAGATGGGCACGAATGTGTTAGTCGGAACGGATCCGCAAAAGATAATGACCGCAGCAATGCGATCGCTGAGTGCAGAAAGGCATGAGGCGCCGAAACTGCCGCTGTGGGACGGCCGAGCCTCGGTTCGCATCTGCGATGAGCTGCAGATGATGCCTTAGTTACTCTTCTCCATCGGGTGCCCGGCGTCCTTCCACGCCTGGGTTCCACCTTTCAGAGCGAACACATTCTTAAAACCTTTTTCGATGATCATGAGTGCCAAACTGGCACTCGAATGCTCGCTCGGTCAGGAACAGTAGATGATGAGCGTCTTGTCCTTGGCGATCGTGTTGTAATCGACGACCTGCGCGCTGACCGCGCCCTTTATATGCTCAAGATTGTATGCCTCGGTAGATCGGGCATCTATGAATATGGCTGACTTTTTATCGAATGCCTGCTTGGCATCCGCAACGGTGATACGCGGAACGTCGGCGTCTGTCTTCGGCTTTGCCGCTTCCTGGCCAAAGGTTGCCATCGCAGCCATCAACAAGATGAGTAATGCGACGCTTGAACTGAGAACTCTCATAATACTTCGAGATATCTGACGGTCTATCGGGTTGCAGGCGGTCTGCCCTCGACCGGGTAGCCGGCAGCTTTCCATGCTCCCGGACCGCCAAGGAGTGCGTACGTTCCGGGAATGCCTTTTTGATTCATTTGGAATGCCAGACCGGCACTCGTGTGTTCGGCCGCTCAGGAGCAGTAGACGATTATCTTTTTGCCCTTGGGCAGATCGTCAAAGTTGGTCTTCGGGTCGCCGAACTGCATTGCGATTGAGCCGGGCAGGTGCTCCTGCTCCCATGCGGCCTGGCCGCGGCTGTCGACAAGTATGGCATCGCCGGCGTCGACCTCTTTCTTAGCGTCTTCGGCCGAGATCCGAGGCACGGCGGCCTCGCTTGCGTACTTTACGTACTCGATGGTCGCGGCACGCTGGCAGGCCAGCGAAGCGAAAACAAAAAGCAGAATGGAGGCTGCGTACTTCATTGCTCGGATCACTTTTCGCCGAACGCCGCAAGCACCTCGTCGGCGTGCTTAGCTACGTCTACCTTTTCAAATATCTTGGCGATCTTGCCGCTCTCGTCGATGAGAAACGTCTTGCGGTTCGTTCCCATGTACTTGCGGCCGTACATCGATTTCTCGCCCCAGACGCCATAGTCGTTGACGATCTGCTTGTCCGTGTCGGCCAAAAGGTCGAAGGGCAGCTGAAATTTGGAGATAAACTTTTGGTGCGACTTTTCGTCGTCAGTCGAGACGCCGAGCACCTTTATGCCTTTGCTGCGGTAAACGGGATCAGCATCGCGAAATGAGCATGCCTCTTTTGTGCAGCCTGGAGTATCGTCCTTTGGGTAAAAGTAAAGTACGACCCTCTGACCCTTGAGGCCCTTGAGGCTGACGGTGTTTCCGTTTTGGTCCTTTGCGGTGAAATCCGGAGCTTTATCGCCTTCTTTGAGCATAGTTTTCCGTTCGGTTATTCTCAGATTGTAGCACGCGGGGCTAAGTCGATATGCGGCCTATCTCAGAAAAGCAGGCTCTCGCCAGGCTCGATGAACTGACTCTATCGGTGGGAGACCGTGTACAGCGCGGCTATGAGCATCGCGCCAAAAGCTGCATCACTTGTAAGACGCCGGGTGCTTGCTGCCTGGACGCACACTTTGTGAATGTTCGCATCTCGAGGCTTGAGGCTGTTCGCATCAGGGTGACGCTTGGTGGCCTCGACGAAGCCGTCCTCGATCGCGTATATGACAGGATCGACGATGCGATAGAGACCTATGCCCTTGACGCCGGGAATGACCACGACCAAAAATTTGCCTGTCCGTTATTCGAGCGTGGGGTCGGGTGCCTTGTGCATGACGGAGGCAAGCCGGTGCCGTGCATAATGCATGCCTGTTATGAGGACGCGTCGCATCTGCCACCGTCTGACATTCAGGACGTCGCCGAAGCCGCGATAGATCGGCTGAACACAGCCACGTACCGCCAACCACAGCCCCCGCTGCCTCTTCCGATCGCGATCAGGCGGTTGCTGCGACCTCGCGACGCCGCATAAAGAAGGCCATGACCAGACCAGCCAGGAACCAGCCCGCGATCTGATCGACAAGATCTGCACGGATAAACTCGAAAGGGAATCGGTACCAGTTCCAGTATGGGATGAGGATGGCCGTCCATCCGGCGATCCCGATCAGGACCGAGATCATAACTCCTCTCGTAAAGCCCACAGACGCGAAGAGCAGAATTACGCTGCCGAAGAGGGCCGCGCCGATATCCGAAGCGAGCTGAGCGACAAACTGCCGTGGGGTGAACACGTCCGCACCCGATGGGTTATAGACAACCATGGCGGTCGGTCCTTCTTTGTACTTCGCCGACCAGGCATCCATCTGCTCCTGCGTAGCCTGCTTGGTCATGTCCATGCCGGGCACGAAATAAACGCCAGGTTCGGTTACGTTTGCCTTCATCGCAGCCACGACTGGCTCCTCGTTAGGGATCGGCCTGACGGCCGTGGCCTCCAGCCCAAGTACCATGTGCGAGAGCGCACCCCAAATAAACATGACGATGCCGCCGAGCAGCGTTGCAAGCATGAGCCGCATAACGATCCTCCTACGCTTTCCTAAGTTTTCCGCCCGCGATGGTGACTGGGATCAATAGTGCAAGAAAGACCAAGTGGTACCAAACGGGCAAGTACCGCCAACCGATAGCCTCGACCATCGCCCCGAACAAAAGCAGGACGATACCTAAAATAAGTGTGCTGCGGCTATTCTCGCGGGCTACCGCGGCCGCGACAAAGCCGGCTATCAGAGACACGATGACGGCTCGGACGAGGTTCATTGCAAGCACCGTCGAACTCGCCTCAAACGCGGCGCCCGACAAGAATGCGTTTCGAAACGCGTCCTGATGCGCGGCATACCAGCCTAGTGTCGCTATCAGCACCTGATCGCTGCCGATCCAAAGGATCGACCAAACTACAAAGCCCACAACCACACCCATGATCAGTCGAAGCATAAAGTTCCTCCATTAGAAAAGGGACAAGGCTTAACATCTCCCCTTGTCCCCGTGCATCTGCGTGGACAAACTTTATGTCCAACGCACTTCGTTTGTCAACGACGTTCGGCCCTGTCTCTTTTTGCTTGACATCTCAGGCAGTCGGGTATCAAATGACCGAACAACCGCCCAGCGAATCTTCCGTTTTACAAGTTGTATGTGTCGTCGTTGGTGACGGTAGCAGATTCTTCTGCGATCTGACAGACACATGACAATGACTCAAGGTACCCGATCAAAGCATCGCGGCCCGGGGGCCCTTGCCCTAGCCGTCGGCCTTGCAATCGTAAGCATCTCCTGTGTGCCGCAGGGCTCGGTCCAGGTGGACCAGAGCCCGACCGGACAATTGTTTGACGAGACCACCTTTGACGGCAAGGTGCTGGACTCTAAACTACGCATCGATCGAGGTCTGATCGCCGCCAAACAGATCTGGCTCGCGAGCAGCGACGACCTGGGCCTCGTCTTCGGGTGGGACGAGCTGACGATCAAGATACGTGCGAGCGGGACTGAGTCCTGCCCGCAATATAACGGACCACCCTGTCAGGAGTGTACCGTCTGTCATCCGCATTGCACGGGCGAAGATCTAGCGCGGAATGCAAAGGTCGGCTATGCACCGAGTCTCGGGGATTTCGCAAGCCTCGACAAGATCGATCAAGTCGGTAACCGGTCGACTCTACAGACATTTTCCAACCTGTGGACGGGATGCCGGGGCAGCGACTTGCCATTTGTAAATGTTGCTGCCGAGGACCGAATGACCTACCAGTTGACGAACCGCGTGGTGGGTCCCGACCTGCACAACACGCCGGCAACGCTCACACTTAAGACGCGGGTGATTAGCGAGCAGAGCCCGGATAAGTTCACCCTGGATATGACCAAGCAGGCAGACTCGCCGCTTCGTTACCAGGGTCGCGTTTCGAGTGACCAGGGCGTCCTGGCAGATAATTTCAGTCCGTCATTGCTCGTCAGAAAAGTCAGAGTGCTGCTCGGGACACGTGACCCGATGTCGGGCGCCACGATGACAAGGGACGATGATGACACCCTTCGTCGCGTGAGGCCCTCAAGGATCGTTTTCATCGGAGCCTTTGTGGGCACAAATTTCACAGACCGCAGCAGATGCTACTTCGATCTGAACGCCGTCGACGGCGGCTTCGATCTCGGCGCGTGCAAGGTTGACAAAAATAGCGGCGAAACGCACCCGTTTTCACTTACACCGACCAACGTGATCCCCAATGTCCAGGAGTTGGTGACGTGGTTCGCTGAATACAACCGCGACGATGGAATAACCGAGCTGCCTGTGTTCGGCTCGAACGAGTTTCCGGTACTCGAATTTACCTTCTAGTTCAGAGGCGGCCAATGCTTAGATCGAGACCTCGCTCTTGCCACGTTGCGGTGCTGACCATCATCGTCGCAATATTTGCTACATCCTGCGATAACGATTTCTATCTTAGTGAAAAGGAATTCTATTCACTGCTGGGGCAGGTCGCGACCGCGGACACGGCAAACCGGGTCTTTTCGAATATTCGGGGTCAGAGGCTCGAGATCGTCTTCGATAACTCGGTCTCGCCCCCTCGGGTACAGCGTACCAACCTGGCTCCATTTCTGCGGAGCAATGTTCCAACACTCGGTATACTTGAGGGCTACCCATCCTTTGCCTTGAGCGTTGACCGTGTCAGCGGTGAGGTCGAGGCGCAGTTCGATAACTGGATACGCGATCAGGTCAAGCTTTACACCGGCACGAATAACGCGTCCGTCCGTCTGGAACGCGTAGAGGCGATAAGGCTCGTCGGTCTCGAGGACCCGGCTTTCACCTTCTCGCCGGACCGGATGAACTTTCGAACCAACGTCTCGATCGGCGTCGATTGCAGGATCAGGATCGATGCGCTCGACCCTATATCAAACTTCCTTGCGGGCGGTGTCAACGGCACATATGACTTTACGATCAGCGTGCGTGAGATGAGCCTGGTCGGCGAAATGTCCTTTGCCGAAGCGGGTTCTAACTCGCGGGCCCATATTCGGATCCAGCCGCAGCCAGGCAATGTGGTGATCACCGATCGTGGAGCATCGTCCAGTTCATCTGTGAAAGACCGTCTGAGCAGCTTCGTTCGTCACATGCTCTCATCCCCGATCGAGGATGATCTCGATCAGAAATACGCGTTCTTTGCGCTTGCCGGTTGTCAGGTGCGTGATGAATTTCGCTGTCAATACCAGTCCAGGCCAAACAGGGCTGAGCCCGAGATCCACTCGGTGGTGCGCGGCAGCGACGGGCACCTATATGCCACGTTCAGGCGCAATGGGGTTTGGGCAAACACTAGCCAGCTAAAGACCGAGTACCGTTCTGCAGGGCGGCGGCGGGTCAGCGTGACATTTGACGCCGATCCGGCAATTGCGTCATCGCGATCCGGAGCAATGTACCTCGCGTCGAGGACCACAGGCGGCGGGCTTTACTGCGCCGAGTATCGTGATGGCTGGCATGGCGGGAACTATCTTGCGCCGACCGGAACCACCAGGGCCCAACACTTGAGGCATAAATATGTCGGTAGACCTGCCATTGTCTCAACAGGCGCGGGCAATGCCGACGTGATCGCGTCGAGAGCCGACGGGACGCTGGTGCATATCCAACGACGTGGGGCGGGATGGTCGGCCCCGTCGACCCTGCAGTTCCCGTCGGGACGTACTTACCGCGATCCGGTCGCGGTCGTGTCTGACGGGCGGATACTGGTGGTGGCTGTGGCCGACAACGGACACGTCTACACGATGGTCTACGATCTCGACACCGGTCTTTGGTCCCAGGCCCAGGACGTTCCAACATCTGAGCCTCTTCGGTTCACACCTGCGGTCGCGGCCAGCGGCGACCGCCAGATCGACATGGTCTATGCCGGTAACAGCGGACGGCCGTATCACCGTACGCTGCACTTGATGATCAGCCACATTCAACCAAATGTCGGCTCGGCCGGCGTGAGCTACAGCCAGGAAACCGTCATCGACGGAAACCTCACGGCCCAGCCGGCACTCGTGACAACGGGGTTTCATCAGCTCGATCTCATCGCGCGCGGCACCGACAACGTTCTGCGATACAAGCACTTCACGGGGCCGAACTCGCCGCACGGCAATATATTCGGAGTACCGGTCAACGCCGGATGGTCGGGCTGGCGGGATATGAATCAAAACTTCTACGGCACACAGCTCCTTGCAGGTGCGGCTACAGAAGACTTCGCTGCGGTCGCCGACGGTGTCGGTGACGTGGAGTTGGTCACGCGCCTGCGGGCAAACACACTGCGTTCAAACTTCAGGCTTCACCACAACAGCTTCGATGCGGCTACGTTTGGCCGCCAACCGTGGAAGACCGTTCACTGGCGCGGCTTCCAAAAAATTGCCGATCCATTTATAGCAGGGCGTCCGGCGATCGCCGTGTTGTAGCGATTGGCGACTGTCGTCTCAAAAGGGACAACGTTGCGTCGCCTCGCCCTGCCTATGTCGACATCAGTAGGAAACTACCTCATCGCGTCCTTCCATGTGGTCAGTACGACCTCGTACTCACGATCGCCGGTATTCTCGAGCCGGATCTTCCAGGTTCCCGCCGTGACCGGGTGATCGACGAAGATCGACCTAAAGTAGCCGCGCGCCTCGGGTGAGCCGGCCACGTTCTTCCCGGCGACCTTTCCCGTATTGTCCACCAGTGTGGCCGAGATAGTCGGATCTCCCATGAACGTCAGCCCAAAGTTTTGGGTCGCCGCTACGGGCACATCTATCTCGACGGTCTGTTTTGCCCCGACCTTGACCGAACGCGCGAAGGCCTCGTCGGCTCGGTAGGCGAGCGGCTCCGCCTCAATCGAATACGGACCTGAACCTCGGGCTGTCAAAAACTCGAGATCCGCGCTCGGTAGCGGCTGCAGCTGCATGCTCACGCCGGCTCGCGGCGCTGTCGGCACCTGTACATCCGGAGCATGGTTGCCACTCGGCCCTATGGCAAGCCGGGGCTTTACGAATGAGGAGAAGTCCGATGTACCGGTGAGCTCAGTGTGAACGTTCCTCGACTCGGCGGTGTCGCTGATGATCCATTTTGCCGACGGTACGGACACGACTCCGTCATTCCAGACGACCTGTTTGCACATGGTCGGCAACGGGTTGCCGGCGAGGGCAGAGAATTTCACGCCCTTTCTTTGTGTGTGTACGCTGTTGAAGCCCTCGGCGTAATCGGTCCTCAGCTGCCTGACGGCCTCTACGTTCTTACCCAGTGCTTCGAATGCGACATTCATCACATCCGCACAGGGCGACCCCATGTTCGGCGTACCAAGCATGATGAGGTGAGACACCTTTGGACGGCCATCCTCAGCCGGCGGCGGCATAACCTGGTCGATGTACCAGCGCGAGATCAAGCCACCCATCGAGTGGGCGACCAGGTCGACGTGCCATGCATTGCGGTCCTCTTGCGCATACTTGATGTACCGCTCGAGTTCGTGAGCATTCTCGCCGATCGACTTGGTCGGATCGGTCGACAGGAACGAACCACCCGTATTCATCACACCTTTGTCGGCCCTTTCTCCAACAGGGAACGCCTTCCAGTCATACGAGTGGGTCGTCGTCAGTATGTTCTGCCACGATTCCCAAGCATGCCAGTTGCTCCACAAGCCATGCACGAGGACGAGAGGCTTTGGCGCGATCTTGATGTTCTTCGTTTCGTCATCGACAAGTTTGTTCTTTTCCCAAAGCTCGGCTTTGACCCGCTGTACAAGCCGCGGACGTCCATCGTCATACCAGGCAAAGCCGCTGGTGTCCCACAGCATTTCGACCTGTGTTGCCTCACCCGCGGGCACCCGAACGCTGACCTTAGTGTCCTTTAGCGGATTGTCGGGTCTCGCGCCGTCCCATTTATCGCCCTTGTAGGTCTCCTTGAAAGCTACCTCCGCGTCGCGTTCCTGGCCCGAGTCATTGAGAATGGTGGCTTTCACCTTTACGAGGTTGCCGTCGATCGTGCCGACCTGCTCGGTGATCTCCCGCCAATCATTCCAATTCGGGAACTTCATATCGGCAAAGGTCATTTCCGTGATCCGCAGCGGCGCTCCGCATCGCTGCAGGCTCCAGCTTATGGTTTCCGTGACGCCGCCGGGCAGCTGCAGCGTGTAGCTGCCGCCGAGCTGATTCGCATCAGCTGGGTCGACACGCGACCGCCCGTCGGATGTCAGACTGTGACCATCGAGCGTGGTCTCGGTCGCCGGCATTTGCAAGCTTTTGCCTTCTTTAGGTGTGCACTGACCGCTAAACGTTGAGCTTGTCGAGCCCGAGACCCTTCCCTTGATCTGCGGCACGCCGACGCTGATCGAGTACGTGCCATCCTCATTGACACCGATCCCAACGTTCGCCTCGATACCAGACGCCCCGCCGACGACCTCGGTCTTTGAGGTCGAAGTACCTCGCATGTCCTGAAATGTCTTGCCGCGGTCGCATGAGTTCTTCTCTACGGCGTCTACCTTCTCGACCGAGGTCATCGAGTGCTCAACGTTCGCCCGGCCCACGCTCGTCCCCGGGCGTGAGCGGTCCTCGACGACGGCGACATGGGCCGTGTAGTTGTAGTTCATCTGCCAGTCGCGGTCATCGCGTCCGCGCCCAGATACCCTGTCAACTGACTTACTGTCTGATTGTCTTTGGGTTCGCGTGTATGTGATCGTGCCGGTCCAGGCCCCGGAACATTTCGCCGTGGCCTTCGCAGCGGTCTTTCCGCCTTTTGGCACCTGGGCAACGACGCCGAGGTTGCACATCGCCAGACTCGCCAGCACGGCGAGACCGGCCGCCCTCCTTCCCATGTGATTTTTCAGTTGAATGATCGCTTTATACATCAGTAAGATCCCCGCTTTACAGATAGATATATCCCCTTTTAACAGCCAAGAGACAATGAGTTACGAATTCCGGGAGTAGATGTTCCAACGGCGAGTGGGACAGTGTCCCACATTTTCCCACGTCGATAATTACTGGGCCTCACGGTTTCTGAGGCGGAGCCAGTTTACCAAAGAGGTACTGCAAATGAAAGCGGTTCCCATCGTCGCAACGCCGGTTAAAGTCGATGCTGTATGGAAACCGCAATTGTGAAAGAGGCGCTATTTGATCCTTAGATCGAAAGGCAGCAGCAGCATCGCCTGACCCTGCTGCATCTGGTCGAGAAGCGCCGAGTACCTAAAGGCACGTCGAACGTCCGCTGGCATCGATTCCATCAAGGCGGCCTGCGCCTTTTGGTCGGCGGTCATGCCGGCCGACTCGTCACTGCCAAACCACTCCTCGAGCAGCGGGCGCGGCGCGGGGAATACCACGCGTCTTACGTCCTTATCGGCGGGAAGCTCGGCAAGCTGCTTTGCGATATCGATCGCCTTTTCGAGACCGCCAAATTCATCGATCAGACCGTTGCCTTTTGCCTGTGTGCCGGTCCAGACATGGCCCTGGCCGACGGCATTGACGTCTTCGGCTGATTTGTTGCGGCCCTTTGCGACCTTTGGCACAAAGTTATCGAAGTAGATCGAGTTGGTCTGAGCGACCATCTTTTCGCGCTCCTCAGGCGTCCAGTGTTCAGTCTCGCGAAAGATACCGGCATTCTTGCCGCGCATTACGTATTCATTCGAGACGCCGAGCCAGTCATAGAGGCCCTTGATGACGGGCTTGCCCATAAAGACGCCGATCGAGCCGGTGATGGTGGATGGTTCGGCAACGATCTTGTTAGCGTTACAGGCGATATAGTAACCGCCTGACGCGGCCACGTCGGCCATCGAGACAACGACCGGTTTCTTTGCTTTCGCTTTCTCAATGGCATGCCACATCAGGTTTGATGCGAGGGCCGAGCCGCCGGGCGAGTCAACGCGAAGGACGATGGCCTTGATCGAGGTGTCTTTCGCCGCGTCGTTCACGGCGGCGACAACTGTGTCGGAACCGACCATCTCGCCGTTAAGAGGGCCGCTGGTCGACCGACCGACGTTTATTGCGCCCGAGGCGTAGATAACAGCGATCTTTTGTCCGTTGTTGAGCCCCAGGCTGTCTGACGGTATCTCGCGATAGTCGCTGCCCCCGATCGTCCGCAGCTTGTCATCGGCCTTGTACCCGAGTTTAGCCTTGAGCTCGTCGTCGACCTGCTCACGATAAAGCGTGTCGTCGATCAGGCCGAGCTGCTTGGCCTGAACGGCGTTATACGGCGCGGCGTCTACCAGGCCTTTTACGTCGTCGACCGATTTCTTGCGCGACTCCGCGATGGCGTTGGTAAACCGGCCAAAGTACTCGTCAAGCAGGGCGTTTATGACCTCACGCTGGCCTTCGCCCATCTCCTTTTTCGTGTACTGGTCCGGCGCGTTCTTGTATTTTGGGCCGATCTGGATGACATCTGCCTCGATGCCGAGCTTGTCGAGCGAGCCTTTGTAAAACATAGCCTCTGCAGCAAACCCGTTGATATAGACGTCGCCCGACGGCGGCAGAAAGATCTTGTCGGCGGCCGTCGCAATGTAATACTCGCGGTTTGTGCCGAGCTCCATGTAGGCATAAACGGGCTTACCTGATGACCTCAGGTCCTTGATCGCATCGCGCAGCTCATCGGCCTTGCCCCAGCCGATGCCCGGAAAGTCGATGTCCAGAAGCACGCCGCTGATCCGGTTATCGGCCTTGGCCTTGCGGAGTTGTGTCAGCAAGCTCGTAAACGACTGCGGCGTGCGAAACCCAAAAGCCTTTGCAAGCGGCTCGTCGGCCACGTAATCAGGCAGCTCGCCAGACACGCTCAGCACGAGCACGCTGTTGTCATCGACGCTCGGCCTGCCTGCGGTTGATACAAAGTAGAAGACCGCGACAACCACCACAACTAGAAGAGCGGCCAGGATGCCGCCCAATAGCAAAAAGATCTTTCCGGTTTTTGAAATAGCCATTTTTTGTCGATCAGAGCTCTCTAGCGAGGCCTGCGAGAGCATGATCTGATGCTTAATGATACGGCATCCCGACCGCAAATGTTTAGCCTGCCGGCCCGGTCGCGCGGCGTCGATGAGGCACCGCGGCGGCAAGATCCGGCATCATAGACTGCTTTGGCGCGATTCGCGCTATCCTTTAACACTTATGGCTAAAAAGGGCTCGATCCTTATATGCGATGACGAAGAGATAATGCGGGACGTGCTCGAGACGATACTCTCGGGCGCGGGCTATAAGGTCGAGCTTGCGAAGACCGGCGAAGAGGCCCTTGAGATCTATGCGGCACGCTCTTTTGACGTCGTCCTCATGGATGTCTCGATGCCCGGAATGGGCGGCCTCACGGCGCTCGAGGAGCTGATCAAGCTCGATGCCGAGGCCGTGGTACTGATAGTCACGGCCTACGCGACGTTCGACACCGCAATTTCAGCGTGGGAAAAGGGCGCGGCCGGGGTGATCCGCAAGCCCTTCCAAAACGAGCAGATCCTTGCGCTGGTGGCGAAGGGCATCAAGCGCCGTCGTAAAGAAGAAGAGCGACAGGTCCTGAGGCAGGCGATGGTCAGGTCTGTCAACCGCGAGGATTTCATCGCTCGCTCCGATGTGATGGAGGACGTGTTTCGCCTGGTCGAACGCGTCGCACCCGCACGGTCCACCGTCCTGATCACCGGCGAGAGCGGCACGGGTAAGGAACTCGTCGCCAAGGCCATCCATGAGGCGAGCCCGCGGGCGTCGCAGCCTTTTGTCCCCGTAAATTGCTCGAATATTCCGTCCGAACTGCTCGAATCTGAGCTGTTTGGCCACACCAAGGGCGCGTTCACCGGCGCCGTTGCCGCGAAAAAAGGTCTCTTTGAAGTTGCCGATACGGGCTCGATCTTCCTGGACGAGATCGGCGATCTAAGGCCCGAGACCCAGGTCCGGCTGCTGCGAGTCATCCAGGAGAGGGAATTCACGCCGATCGGCGACACCGTGCCGACGAAGGTCGATGTTCGTATCATCGCGGCGACCAATGTCGACCTTAAGGAGGCCGTGCGAAGCGGCCAGTTTCGTGAGGACCTTTACTTTCGCCTGTCGGTGGTGCCGCTTGAGTTGCCGGCGCTGCGTGACCGCCGCGAGGACATACTGCCTCTCGCTCTGCATTTTATACGCAAATACTCGGCGGAGAACGGCCGTGACATTTCAGAGAACATGTCGCCGGAGGTGCTATCACTACTCGAGAACTATAACTACCCCGGAAACGTCCGTGAGTTGGAAAACATCATCGAGCGCGCGGTCGTGATCGCGCCGGGCGACGAGATCACGGTCGATTGCCTCAGACCTGAAGTGCGTGATCCGGAGCACTCGATGAAAATGGTCGCAGCGACCGTCGGAGCTTCGTCGGGTATCGATCTCGCTCGCGGCACTAACTTTTATGACGAGGTGCGTAAATTCGAGATAGACCTGATCCGGCGCGCACTCGATCAAACAGGCGGTCATCAATCTCGGGCCGCGCGACTTCTCGGGCTCAACGCGACGACCCTTAACTCAAAGATCAAGGGCTATAATATCAATAATAAACCCCAGTAAGTTTGTAGGATTTGTCCGAGGCATGTTGTAGGACTGGCGATTCTGGGCCGTGAATGGTCTATCCAATTTTTCGGATATTTGTCCGGAAAAGTGTGCGCTACTCGCCATCCAACGGCGTCCGCACCGCGGCCATTCTCACTTCTTTATGAAGAGCGCCTTATGTTGACCTTCCAACTACACCGATGATCCCCGTCGGGCATACTCCCTAACGCACCTAAACGACAGGTCATACGGCCTCCTCGAATATCCGCAGAATGCCCACTTTTCCAGCGCCGTATCAGATGCCGACATTACAGACATAACCAAATCTTATTGGCATAAAACTTGCACCATCATTTACGCAATCTCGTAACAAGAAAGGCCATTGTCAGCGTCCCACCTGCTTCCAGGTGATCGAATTCGGCTACGGTCTCGAGATCGCACTCCTCACATAAATCGGCACTACTTACAAGCTAGTGAATTTTGACTTAGATCTTAGTTAGGAGGAAAGAATGAGAAAGTTTACACAACTGATGGCAGTGGGCTTTTTGCTCCTCGTCGCGTCGGTCGTGACCTTTGCTCAGACGACAGGCGCGCTTTCGGGAACGGTCAACGACCCGAACGGAGCTGCTGTTGCCGGGGCCACGGTTACGATCAAAAATACGTCGACGGGTGAGGAGAGAAAGGTCACTACCAATGAACGGGGCACATTCCTTTTCGACATTGTGACGCCCGGTGCCTATAACGTCACTGTCGAGAGTACCGGGTTCAAAAAATCGGTAGCGAGCAATGTTGCTGTCTCGGTTTCGAAAGAGACCCAGGTGGGCATCAATCTCGAGATCGGTGTGGCGACCGAGACGGTAACGGTGAGTTCGGCCCAGGAGGTCATCAATTCATCAAGCCCGACGCTGACCAATGTGATCAACACTCGTCAGGTGGTCGACCTGCCGCTTAATGGCCGTAATCCGGTCGAGCTGGCGGGTTTGCAGGCTGGTATCGCCGTTCAAGGTACGGACGTTCGTGGTTCATCGGTTAGCGGCCTGCGGCAAACGGCTGTCAACCTTACCCAGGACGGTATTAACGCGATGGACAACTTTGTAAAGACGAGCTCTATGTTCGCCCTTACAACGCCATCTCTAAACTCGACGTCGGAGTTTAGTATCACAACCGGCACGGTCGGTGCGGACGCCGGTCGCGGCGCGGCACAGGTCAACATTGTGACCAAGGGCGGCACCAACGATTACCACGGTGGAGCTTTCCTCCAACTGATCAACTCCTGGACGAACTCGAACCTATACTTCAACAACATTAACGGCACGCCCAAGCCGATCCTTCGTCAACACTACGACGGTTTCGACATCGGCGGCCCGATCCATTTCATCGGATTTGGCGAGGGCAAGCCCAAGCACTGGAACGGCAGAGACAAGGCTTTCTTCTTCTTCTCGTACGAGAAGTTTGTACAGAGCGATTCTGCCTCGCGTAACCGCAGCGTCCTTACTCAGGATGCCCGGAACGGCATTTTCCGTTACAACAGAGTTTGCCCGACAAACCCTGTAGATCCCGCATGTACGCCCGGCGTAACTACGGTGAATCTGTTAACGATCGGAACGATCGCAAGACCGTTGAACCCGCTCATGACGGCGCATCTGTCGCTCATTCCGCTGCCTAACAACACGAGCTGCGGCGGCGATGGTTTCAACATCTCTTGCTTCACCTTCAACGTCGCACAGGCAACTACGACCGATAAATACGTCGGCCGATACGATCATCAGCTGGTCAAGGACACGTGGCTTGGCTCGCACAAGGTCGAGTTTGTTTATAGCCGCGTGCTGACGCGCACGTATCCGGACGTCACCACCAATGGCATCGAAGCTCCGTTCCCGGGAGGCGTCAACGGTTTTCAGGGTTCGACCCGAATGCTCGTAACGCCGGCCCTCGTATCGAATTTTGGAAGCAACTGGACGAATAGACTGCAGTATGGTCGTCAGTGGGCACCGGTCGACTTTAACCGCGACTCGACGCCGACCACGATCCTGGCCCTGAGTGGTGTCACAAGCTACGACAATAACTTTCTCCCGCAGCCGCGCAACACTATCGTCAATCAGGTGACCGACACCGTATCCTGGATCAACGGCAGTCATCTATGGAAGTTTGGTGCCGACTGGCAAAACATCATCGGTATCAGCCGTAACGACGCCGGTATCGTCCCGACGATCAGCCTCGGCACGAATGCAGCTAACAGCACCGGCTTTGTGCAGGCCAATCTGCCGTTTAGTAACAGCACCATCCTCGGCAACGCTAACTCGGTCTATGCGAATATCACCGGTCTCCTGTCCGGCGCATCGCAGACATTCAACGTCACTAGCCCCACATCGGGTTTCGTGCCCGGTGCGACCCGGCTGAGGCAGGTACAGGGCAAGGACCTTGCTCTGTTCGCCGCCGATCAATGGCGCATGAAGAGCAACTTTACGCTCAACTACGGCGTCAGGTGGGACTATATGGGTGTGCCGACCGTTCCAAACGGCCTTGCCATTCAGCCGAGCTACAGTGACCTTTACGGTATCTCTGGATTTGGCAACCTCTTTAAGCCGACAGCGACACCAGGCGGTCAGACTCAGGGCTTTGCCACTCAGCGTTTTGTTAGCGGTGACACCGGCATCGGGCTCTATAAGAATGACTGGAACAACTTTGCTCCCTCGATCGGTTTTGCATGGATGCCAAGCTTTAAGTCTGGCCCGCTGCATTTCCTCTTAGGAGACGAAGGCAAGAGCTCGGTCCGCGGCGGCTACTCAATGAGCTACCTGCGCGAGGGCGTCACGACCTTTACCAACCTCCTTGGTACGGGTACGACGAACCCTGGTCTGATCCAGACGACCACCTCGACCCAGGCGACGGGTAATGCAAACGTAACCGGCGTTCTCACCGCTGCCGGCGTACCTCTTATTACCCCGGTTTACAAGATTCCGATCACGGACCGCGATAATTTCCTGCTTAGTCCGAACAATGGTCTTTGGACAGCCGACCCTAACCTGCGCACGCCGTATGTGCACCAGTACAGCTTCGGTGTCGAGCGGGAAATAATGAAGGACACCGCGCTCGAGATCAGGTATCAAGGTAACTTCTCGCCAAACAACTGGCGTGCCTACAACATCAACGAAGTTAACATCTTCGAGAATGGCTTTTTGCAGGAGTTCCTCAACGCACAGAAGAACCTCGCGGCCCGCGGCGGCACCAGCTTTGCTCCGGGTTGTGCAGGCTGCGTCGCCCTTCCGATCCTCGACAAGTTCTTTGGCTTAACGGCGGGTGGAACGGCGGTGGCTGCAGCGAGTGCTTACTCGAGCGCGACATTCATCGGCAACCTGAACAACAACAACGTGGGCACGATGGCTAATACGCTCGCTTTCAACGCAGCGTACAGGACCAATCGCGAGTCAGCTGCAGTAGGACTGCCATCAAACTTCTTTGTCGCAAATCCTAATGCCGCATTCGCATTGGTGCTGGCCAACGCGGCCAAGTCCAACTACAACGCGATGCAGGTCGAGCTGCGTCGACGGTTCTCGCACGGACTGCAGTTCCAGGCTGACTATACCTGGAGCAAGGCAATGGTCGATGGCGACGCTCAGGGTAACAACCAGAGCGACCTCGTCCCATACATCACTCAAAGGGACAAGAGCCTCGAGCATCGCAGGTCGTCGCAGGACCAGACCCAGCGTTTTGTCGCGAACGGTATCTATGACCTTCCGTTCGGTCATGGCATGGCGTTCCTCGACAGCACGAATGGTGTTGTGGACAGGATCGTGGGCGGATGGAACATCGGCGTGATCGCTACGTGGTCGACCGGCGTTCCGTTTTACATCACCTCGAACCGCCAGACCTTTAACGCCGGCACCAACGTACCTAACCTGGGTGCGCAGCTGACCGGCATCACGTTTGAGGAATTCAAAAAGAATGTTGGGCTGTATAAGGATCCGCGAGGCGTATTCTTTATCAATCCGACGCTTCTCGATATCACGGTCAACTCATCCGGCAGGGCGACGGCAGCAACGCTGAAACCAGGCCTGATAACGTCGCCCGCGCCCGGTACGTGGGGCAACTTCCCGGTCAACAGCCTGGATGGCCCACAGTACTTCAACATGGACCTTAGCGTTACGAAGAGGATCCGCATCACCGAGAGAGTGAGGTTTGAGATCAAGTCGACATTCATCAACGTCTTGAATCATGCCAACTTCATCTACGGCAACACGAGCTTTGATTCGACCGCTTTTGGCCGTATCACAAGTCAGCGTGGTACTACGCGTCAGATGAACTTTATCGGGCAGCTCCGATTCTAGTTGTCGTGGGTCACGCTGGCTCCGCCTGGCGTGACCCACTAGTCTTTTTGGGGGTTGCCGAAAGCCGTTCGGCAACCCTTATTTTTTCAAGTGTTATGCGTAGATCTGAGATCCCTATCATAGATGGAGGTAAGACCGTGTTCATCGTTACTGGCTCTAGGCTCGTGTCGCTTGCGGTGCTTTTGATCGCTCTTTCGGCTTGCGTATCTGCTCAGATGATCAACATGACCGATGCCGGCCTCGGCGGCAACAACATCATCTCGGGCATGGTGCTAAATCCTAACGGGCAGCGTGCCGAGGGTCATCTCTCGGTGCGGCTGCGAACTGAGTCGCGCGGCGATAGGGTGGCTGTGACGGATGACGTTGGTAACTTTGGATTTCGTGGTCTCGTCAACGGTGACTACACACTGGTTATCGAGAAGGAAAAGGAGTATGAGCCCTATTTCCAAAACGTGAACATCTTTCAGATGCGCGGTGCACCGCCCCAAAACGTTTACGTAAATATACGTCTTAAGTATAAGAAAGGTATCGAGGCAAAGCCGGGCGTCGTTAACAGCGAACTTGCCGGCGTCCCGGAGAGTGCACAGGCGCTTTATAAAAAGGCGGCGGAGCTTCGCAACTCCGGCGACCATACCGGTGCCATCGAGCAGTTGAAGCTCGCGATAGCCGATTATCCCAAATTCACACTCGCATATAACGACCTCGGGACCGAGTACATGAAGCTCAATGATCTCGCCCGAGCCGACGATGCTTTCAAGACAGCACTGAACATCGACAAGACGTCATTCGCTCCGCTTTTCAATCACGGACTCGTTCTATTTAATATCAAACGCTATCCGCAGGCCGAAGAGGTCTTTAGGGACGTGATCAAGGCGAAAGAGGGTTCAGCCGCCGGACACTTTTTCCTGGGGCAGAGTCTCGCCTATCAGGCAAAATGGGACGAGGCGGAAAAGGAATTGAGCACCGGCATCACGCTCGGCGGCGAGGCGATGGCTGCGTCCATGAAGGACGGTCACCGGCTGCTCGGGCTGATACACGGGATGAAGGGCGATAAGAAGCGCCAGATCGCTGAATGGGAGATATACCTCAAGCTTGCTCCGGACGCGGCCGACGCCGAGCAGATCAAGCAGGCGATCGCCAAGCTGCGCGGAAACTAGATTCTCGCCTCACGGGCATACGATCAGATACATCTTTCGCGACATACATCGGTGCTATTATGGTGGCTAACCGTCATTCATAGGAGGTCGAGTATGCTCAGCGTTACCAAGCGGTGCGGGATGTTCCTAACCCTCGCTTTCCTCGTCGTGTCCATCAACGGGCAGATAGCCGGCGGTCTCGGCGAGACGACCCGTACCGATCTCGGCGGCAACAACTACATCGCCGGCACCGTTTTCTCGCCCGCCGGCTCGCCCATCCAAACTCGTATGAGGGTAAAGCTAGTCTCGATGACGCGCGGCGAGATCGTCACGACCACGGATGACCGCGGCCAATTCATTTTCAGCGGTGTCGGTGCCGGTGAGTACACCGTTGCGATCGATCGCGAAAAGGATTTCGAACCGGTCTCGCAGACGGTGAGTATTACGCGAGCAAGAAGCACTGTCCCCGAAACGTACAATGTCTCGCTGCGGCTGACGGCCAAAGTGTCACGCGAAGCAAAGCCGGCAGTGATATATGCCGAGGACGCAAATGCATCGAAGAAGGCGGTCGAGCTATTTCGTGACGCGATCGGCCGCTCAAAACTCGGCGATCACCGCGGTGCGGTCGAGAAGCTCCGTGCGGCGATCGCCGAGAGCCCACGGTTCATCAGCGCGCTCAATGAGCTCGGCGTTCAGTACATCATCCTGGGCGAGTTTTACACTTTCCAGCACAGTGGGATCCGAAGCTTGGAATTCACGTGACTTGAAGTCGCGGCCGCACTGACCCTATAGTGAGTCGTATTAATTTAAATCATACCAACATGGTCAAATAAAACGAAAGGCTCAGTCGAAAGACTGGGCCTTTCGTTTTAATCTGATCGGCACGTAAGAGGTTCCAACTTTCACCATA